>Ga0209489_102569_pt1 | contig 36679 bp, 17 predicted proteins | sample SiratrowhiteBW_FD_187527 | JGI IMG/M metagenome (GOLD analysis project Ga0209489, IMG submission 187527) | Root nodule microbial communities of legume samples collected from California, USA - Siratro white BW (SPAdes) (version 2) | ecosystem: Host-associated > Plants > Roots > Nodule | place... | reverse complement strand
AAAAAAAAAAAAAAAACAACAATAAGATGGTAAAGCACATTGATGAATGGAGTGACAGTATTGTTACCTAGTTCTAGTTGGTGTGAGCTGAAACATAACTGAATCCAACCTTGTAGAAGAGTTCATTGTAAGAGAGACCAAAACAAAACCAGAAACTGGGTTTTGCTTTCACAGGGATCACATGAGACTCTAAAGTGAGGCTAAGCTCACATACCCAAAAAGGAAAAAGCAAAGTTCCAAAGTGGGGTTAGACTTTAGTGACTCTAAAAGGCAAGCTTTGCTTGAAAAACAGGCTTCACAGCCCAAAAGGAGAAAAAAAGGGTAAGTTGAAATGAATGCTTAGAAATGGGGTTGAGAAGAAGAGCTTCAATGGCTTCCAAAGACAAGTGACTGTTTTGAGACAGGATCCAACGTTGTTCTTCTTTGGATACCAACTCAAAGAAAAAGGTACCATACCATCACTGTTCTTTGCATATCACAAAAAGGGTGCATTTTTTTGGAATTGTGAAAAAGAAACGAGGGCAAAACCGGGATTTCGAGCAACATTGACAAACGGCCACATAGTGACGCTATCAAACGCATACTTGTCTTTTGAAATCGATGCTACTTGGATGAAATTACCATATTGACCTCAAAAAGTTTTTTCAACACTTTTTTCTCTTTGCAGTACCGTTGAAGTTGAATCACACTCTGTTATGTGATCTCATTCCCTTGTTGTACAGTTGCAAAATTTATTCTGAGACAAGTGATAAATGCTTCATTATCTTTATTTTAAAAATTAACTACTGAAGTATATTTGATTTTTCTTATTAAATAAAAATATATATTTTAGTGTGCTTTCATACACATTGAAAATCTATACAAATTTAACATTCTGATCTCAAAACTAAAAAATGTGTAGAGGTGTAAAAGTTACATGCAGTATATATAATGTAAAAGTTTATCCTTCAACCAAAAGAAAGAAAATGTTTATCAGAATTAAAATTATTTTAATTCAAAATCAATTTCGAAATTAGAATCGAAATTAACATATTTGATTCAATTGTCGTTATACGTGTTTAAAAATGTCTCCATAGTATATTGTAAATTCAAAAGTGTAAAAGATTTCATATTTCCCCAAAATATAAAATAGCATGCAATATCTCAATATGAGATTAAATATATGATTATTTATCTAAACTTACATTGATTAATATCTCGAAATTACTTTAAGTTTATTATCTAAATTGAATTTAAAGATGCACTAAATTCAGTATGAAGTTTTAAAATGACAATTGCATTCATATAGCTAGTGTTTGCAAAATGTAACAGACCTAAACACTACTAATATAATAAATAATAATGAACTATTATGTCTTTTTTATTCTTCTTTTATTCTGAGCTATTAATTATGTCATTTAAAGTGGACTAATTTAGTTATAGCAATTTATGGTATCCCACATCATTATTGAATTGCTGACCTTTCTTATTAAGAAGAAATTGCTTTAACACACTTGATTGTGATTATGTGTTTTGTAATGCATTATATGCTACCAGAAATTTCCTTTTGTATATTGACCTTGGAAATTTAGCTACAACTATGGACATTGATCAATGGGTTTAATAATAATAAAATATGTGGATGAGAACTTAAGAAATTATAACATTTTCACTTGCTATTGACATTAATGTTTGTTCACTTTGCTTGAGTTTATAATTATCGTGTAAATAGTTTAACAAACTTCTCTATTTTTTACACGTTCATATTTATACACCAGATTATATTTCTAAAAAAATGATTTCCTAATAATATAATTTTACTATTATTTTACTTGTGTGATAATTGTATAAATATCTGAAGATAAGATAAGATAAATAAAAATATAAATTTCTTAAAAAATAAAAAGAAACCACCGAATATAATAATTCACTTGCATCTGTATTATGGTATGAATATGATGTGATGTGTCTTTTTCTATGCTTTAAATAGGTTAAATCCTAGAATCAATAATTGTGCATTCTTGTCAGCTTTAAAGAGAGAAAATAGTAGTATGACACGGACTAGTTATGCAGTGTCTTTTGGCATACTATTTTCGATAAGGACAAAGGGAAAAATATAGTGAATGGCAAATGAAAATCATTAAGTGACAAATTATTAATGGATGAATTTTGGTAGTTACTTTTTAGAAGGTATTATTATATATTGTGAAAGAAAAAAATATAGAACTATAAAATTACAATGAAATAAAATATCATGTGGGTGATTTAAGAAATGTTGGTAGAAATTGAGTAATTTAGTTATTGTTAATTGATTTGTGATATGTTAGGGGAAAGAAGAGCATAGTATTTTGGGACAGTGTTTATAGTATAAATGGATGGACTTTGCTAGTAATAAGTTTTGGAATTTGAAGTTGTAATAAAATATGAGTTAAGACAGTTTCTTCATACACTTTTTTATATTCTTCCTCCACTTTCATACATTTTATATTTTCTTAAAGTGTCCCTCACTAAATTCTGCATCACTGATTTACTTTTTCTTAACCTTACACCTCCATATATTTTGTACTGTGTACAACCATTATGAAGAGTTGTTGCCCTAAAAAATATTGCCGTTTTTATTATCATTTTCTATCATTGTTAAGGAAAGAAATATTGAATATATATAAATAAATAAAAGATGTGCAACGTGTATTAAATAATCTTATTATTTTTGAAAAAAATGTATCATGTTGTTGTATATTCTAAAATTAAAGGATTTTTCTTGCAATAATTACATAATTATATCTTTTCAAATTAACTTGAACATTTTATTATTAAAAAAATAAAATTGAACAAAATAAAATATTATGATAAAAGATAGTTAGGCTTATAAGAAATTACAAATATACAAAAATTAAAAAATAATAATATTTTTCATATAAATGGATGGTAATACATCTTCTATCAATATGATTGATGGACCATACGCTATAAAATGTTTTGTTTAATATGTATGATAAAATTAACTAAATATTCAACCATTCAACAACAGATTAGTCAATTTAACATCATATTAACTAATTAAGTGAGATTAATATAAGATTACTTGAATAATATTTTTTAATTTCGTCTATTGTCACATGAAATAATAATTTGATTTATACTGGATACATTCATCAGTTTTGTCTTACTTCAAAATAGGATTCACATATTCTTGATTATGCTCAAAATAATATTTTAAAATAATTTTAAAATGTATTTAATGTAATGGTGAATATGAAACATATTTTTTTTTAAAAAAAATTATAACTTTTTTAGAATGTGTCTTATTTAATACATGTACTCAAAATAGACCACTCTTTTGAGAATTTGTTACATATAACACGCACCAGTTGTTAACATATTTTGAAAAACATAGACTAACTATATATAGCGTATTTTGAAAAACATAGATGAAATTCTAAAATAAGAAAAAAATATATGATTTATTTAATCTCACTAATTTATCACTTTTGCATATGCGATATATGCATTGTAGAGACTATTTATGGAAATAGAAACAAATAAAGCATTTATTGTGATATGATTTTGATTTTATAAAATTTACCTAAAACACATCAATGGATTGTATTGAAAAAGTAAAAAAAAAAAACAAAAAAAACAAAGTTTTTTAAGGTAAAATATAAACTTGTCAAAATAAAATTTCTAAGTTGGAAAACAAAAAGTTGAACAGATACATTTGATAAAGTGTTTCGATGACTCTAGTTTGGAATGAATTTTAGCATCTCAAATGGTAAATATTTAATTTTTAGATATGAAACTGTCTCAATTCATCAACAGTGCCAAGTTTAATTTTTAATTATAAACTCATTTATATTATATATTTTCTTTCTTATTGCGTATTTATAATTTTTATATTTAAAATATCTATTAGTGTAGAAGATTTTGAATCACATTCTATACTGGCTAAGTTTATTCGTAATTACAAAAGATGAATGCTATTCATGTTATATAGAATACGAACGTAAATAATATATATATATATATATATATATATATATATATATATATATATATTATTCTTATTATTAGTGATTGAAAAATAAATATTAATAATGATAATAATTATTTTTTATTATAACATATTTAAGAGGTTAATTCTGCATAAAATTAGAAATAGTTTTTATTACTTATTTTTAGTTTTATAATATATACAACACTACTAAAAATCAATGAATAAGTGATTAAGATTAATAATAAAAAAAACCTTATCTTGGCTAATTCGAAAGTCACAAAATTTTAGTGATAATTTTTTAAAAACTACCTTACAAATCATCCAAAGTAAATTATAAGTTACTCGTGAAAATATAGATACTATTGTACTTATATTTTTATTATATTATATTATTTTAACGGGTTAAAATTTTAATATTTATATTCATTTCAATTTTATATTTTTATTAAATATATTTATTTATTATTATTTATTTTATAATCTATAATTTGAACAAAAATAATGTTGAAAAATTATAGATCACAAATTTGTATAAAAAAGAAAAAAAAAAGTGGATTATAGAACAGTAACGTTTATGATTTTTTTTTAGTGGATGAGTAGTTTATTTTTAATTTTCTTTTTTCCTATTACTGTAGATGTAATTAAATAATATCTTTTGAAGTTCAAAATATTAAAAATTTAAAATATAATTAAAGGTAAAATAGAAATATAAACAAAATGGGATATCGATTTGTATTGCTATAGATTAATATCACATACTTTTAAATTTTTTTGTTACTAATCAATGTGTTAAAATAGGCATATGATTATTGAATACTTTGTGTAGCCTTTCAATAATACAAAACAGAAATGGATATTGGGTCTTTTTTCTCCATGATTCTAAAATAAAATGATAACATGCTATAATATATAATTTAAAAAACTTGAATCAACAAAAACTCATATCATAACATAACAACTCTTACAATTTGAAGGCAAATTAAGTTTCTAAAGCTTCAAATCCAAATCTACTTCTTCCATTGGGTTGTTGTCATCATCTGTGTTAACCAAGTCAATGAACTCAATCTTTTTGATGGGTTTCTCCAACTTCAAGATATATGCCTTAGACCCATCATCATTGATGCTTCCATCATATGGAAAAACTTGTGGTGAACCTTGCATTTTCCTAATTGGAAAATGACTAGCATTTGAAGAACCAATTTGGCTAACATTGGAAAATGAATTTCTTCCAAGTGAATGAGACATCTCCATAATAGGTTGTGGCTGTGATTGAAAAATCCTACCATCACCCAAAGGTTGCATAGGGAATTGCAAACCTAATTGTTTTTGAGAATTGAGAGATTGTGGTGATGAATAGAGTCTTCTAATAGCCATTTCTTCTTGTGCCATGTGAGACTCTAGATGGATTAGGAGGGCTTGAGTGTTAGTAAAAACTTGATTGCACAATTTGCATCCTTTTGGACCTGTGTTGTTGTAAAGTTCAGAAAAATGTGCATAGTTTAACACATCATTGTGAAAGTGGTTGGTCATGGTGGTGGTGCAAAAATGAGGTCAAAACTAACTCTCACTCAAGAACACTTATTGAGCACTCTAGATATATCACATTGGAGTTTTTATATAGTTTGCATGTGATCATGTAATATATATTGCATTAATTTTGTATGCAATGGTGCATGTGATTTTCTTTTTCTACATACATTTTTTAGAAACAATCTTATTTGAGATAGATGTATTAAATATAATACCTCTTTTAAGAATTTGATGTGTATAAAAATTGACGACTAATTTGTATATTTTTGAAAGGAAATATGACATTTTAAATTTAGAATAGCATTTGATTCATATGGTAATATGTAGAAAATGCTAAAGGAAACGTAAACAAATATAGTATTATATAATTAAGATTTTGTGATATCTGCCTAAATTGCATTATGGATTGTATTAAAATTAAAAAGATGCTCATTAAGGTAAGATTTCCAATCTAGGAAAAATAGTTCAACATTTCATAAAATGCTCAAATTAGTTAAGTTTAAAATAAATTTTAGTATTTCAAATAAAGTTATAAAATCGACTTAAGCTCATAAGCTATCCTGATTCATCAGATTTATAATGGAATAATCATAAAATAAGATCAATTTTATAATTGATCAAAATTTTGGATATTTTTTCTTCTATTGTACATCTTTATTAAATTATTTATATTTAAAGTATATTTAATCTTTCAATGACATTCCATGTTAGTTAAGTTTTCTATGCTAGTTTAGTTACCCTGTAATCACAGAAAGAGAAAAAAAAAAACCCTTTACAGATGGAGTATGAAAATGAGAAAAAATGAAAAATTTTAAAAAACATAGTGATGATTTGGTAAAAAATTCACCTACTTAAATAAATATTTTATGGTTATGTTTATTAATTCATTAAGTACAGATGCTTTTTTCTTTTTTAAACGTATTGTTGGGTGCATTTTAGGAGTTTTTCCTTAAAAGGCTTTTCTAATAATACATAACTTTATAATGAATTTCCTTCTAACATTTTTTATAACATCTTTTAAGGAATAACAAATATGTCATATTATGGTATTTAAAAAGAAGAAAAATTAACTTAAGAATTGATTGTATATTTAATATATTACTTTATATTGGCGTTTGATTTCATTCTCTTATAAATTATTATTGATTTTAAAAATTTCACTCCGCTTTTACAATATATTTGATTAGTTTTTTTTTTTCACTCAAAAAGCTATTTAAAGTTGAAATTATAATCAGGAACTTACAAATAAAGTAAATCTTAATCAACATGTTAAACAAAAAAAATAAAAAATAAAATTGGACATTTTTAATTTAATGTATAATATATTACCTCATATTAAATATATATCAAAATACAGAATAAGAAAAGTGCATCCCATCAATACACGAAACAATTGATTAGAGCAAAAATAAGTGCCATTTTATCCTATGATTTCTTTATTTTATATAATTTTGTCTCTGCATTAAAAAAATATTCAATCATTTTCCTTCACTTTAAAATAACAATATTGTGACAGTTAGAAACGAATATTAATGATTTTAATTTAAGGTTGAGGATTTTAGTTTGTGTATAATTATAATTTATAACCAATGGATAGTGGTAATTTATAAAGCTAACATCACCAATCTCAATTTACAAAGGACTGTATTATTATGTTTTTAAAAATTAAAGAATTTAATTAAACATTTTATTAAAAAGGAGACTAATTAAGGAGGATATAAATGGTTAACTTGTTAAACCTAAGGTTGAATCATTTAGACATTCATTGAAAATCCTGAATAAAAAACAACAATTTTACTAGACTTTATTTATCTCCTGATCAACCTGAATTAATTTAAGATGAAACTTTGAAATAATGGCCAACCATATTCATAAAAATTTTAAAAAAATAAATAAAGAATGGAACTAACAAGATAACTGAATAATCAAGTTATCATATAATCAATAAACGAATTAAAATACAAAATAATAATAAGGAAATAATATTTTGACAACTTTATCATTCATTGGTAATTTACTTTTAAAGGTAATATAATTATTATAAAAATAAGTTGGTATATTTGTAATGAAAAAAAATAAAGAATAAAATAATAATTATCAGATAAATGTAAAATTTATTGATTCTTAAAATATTATAATCTATTTTTTATTCAATTAAATGATTATATTTTAGGATTTTTAAAAAATGATTCTTAAAAAAAATCATATAAATGACTTTAAAATATTAAAATAATGTAAATTAGTTGTTTAAATATTAAAAAATATTTAAATTTGAATTGATGAATGATAATAAAATATGTTTAACTTCCTCCAAAAGGAATATATATTTGTTATATCATAGAGTAATTCTTTACGACAATAAAATATATTAGATCCTTCTTACACATATATGTTTTTGTAGGCCATTTTATTAAGCTTAAGCCACGTGGGTGTGTTTATAAAGGCACTACAATTTTTAAGTGAAATACAAAAGAATTGAGATAATAAACTCATAATATATGACCAATTTATACCCTAAACCACCTATTTATATTATTTTAATATGTTTTTATAGAGTATTAAACTTGTGTCTTTATAAACCTTTATCTTTATAATTGAGGTTATGTTGATGTCTTGTTTGTAAAAGATATAAGTTAATTTACATATTTAATTTAGTTTTATTTTGATTAGTTTCTTTAAACCATTTTTTTTCTACTTTTAAAATTTAACATATTAAACAATATTGATTGATCTATATTTAAATTTAAAATTCATTTTGCGAATACTAGTGTGTTTCACTTTCTCTTTGGTCATTTTCCTTTTTGCATTTGATCGAGATATTCAAGTCATTTCTATGATACAAGCAGCAATCCAAAATCATTTCACTCTAATGAAAAAATGAAAAATAACATATTAAGGTTTTAAAGTTAGAGAAAACCATTGATAAATTTAACATACATACTCAATTCATGCAAATTTGTTAAAAAAATTTAGAATATTTTGATTGAAATTTACCAATGTAGAATAACCCTTAATCAATTTTTACATTCATGTAACAGAATAAAAAATCAAACACAAAAATGAACCTGTTTGCAAAGTTTTTTTAAAAAAAAATTAAAATATTATAATGCTGATTCAAACTTATCATTCAATCGATCAATATTGTTTTGGATGGTTAAACCCTAAAATAAATCCATAAATAATGTCACATTATATCTTCAATTCAAATCTTTAATTTATTTTGGAAATGAAATAAATTATGATTATAAAAAAAAGTTCTTAACATTATTTTTTGACACGAATAAAGAATATGAATTCAACCTCAAATAAAATATAAAAAAGTTAAATTAATTATGATATTGTGAGTATGAAATAAATTACTGTTAAAAAATATTAAATTTTTAACTGATGTTATAAAATAGCTACATTGAACACATTTAAAATATAAAAGATTAATTTTGTTTTAAAGATAAGATAACAAATCAAATATAAAAAAGTAAGATAAGAAAGAAAGGGTGTAATTTAGGCTATTTTTTAGTGTGAAATAAAAGCATCTATAACAAGAGAGAATGGTTTTGGAAGGAAGAAACATCTTGGAGGTAAACCCTATAGATATCATATAGGAACCAGAGTCACAGATTTTAAGGTTAAAACGAAAAAGATCATCGATGGCAGAAACGAAAAAAGGTTCAGGTTCGGAGATGTCTCTGAAGGATCAGGGCAACGAGTTTTTCAAGTCAGGAAAGTATCTCAAAGCTGCTGCACTCTACACTCAAGCCATCAAGCAAGACCCTTCTAACCCTACTCTCTATAGGTACCTTTTTTCTTTCAAATTTTTCACCTTTTTTTATTTTTTTCATTTGGGTGTCATTATTCACTTCTTTCAATTTGTGGGTTTCTAGATTTGCTTCAGCATTCTGCTTTTATCTTTTGTTTATTTTGTTTCCCTTGAAATCACAGAAGGGTTTCTTCTTTTCCTGTGTTATCATTATTGTTTTAGTTGGAGCTTTTGGTTTTTATATAGACTGTGAAGTGTCAGTTTTTATTGCCAGTATATTATCGGAGTTTCAGAAATTTAGTCTTTTAGTGACAGTTTGGCATGAACATGTGTGTTGTTTGGATTGGAGTTAGATCGATATGACGCTTATGGCCTAAGCTGGAGCTCTTATATAGGAAAAAAAAAGATTCTCTTTTCAAGTTTCTTTCAGTTAACTAAGTGGAATATACTGAGCTTTATGGTCTGTTTGATATGGTGCTGAGGAAGCAAATAAGGAGAGAGAAAAGTTTGAAATTTGAATTGAAGGGAAAGTGGAAAGAAATAGAAGTTTCATTTTTTGTTTTTGGATACCTTTTTTTTTTTTCTCCTTTCCTTTCATTTTCTCCCCAAACAAGCAAAAAAACATTTACAATGTTTTTTTCCCTCCCATCAGATATGTCGTGTGAACTCAATGCATAAACCTTGTCCTGACTTCTGATGCAGTTTCTTCTGTTTATTTGGTGTCTTTCAGTAATCGTGCTGCAGCATTGCTGCAATTGGATAAGCTTAATAAAGCTCTTGATGATGCTGAGATGACAGTCAAATTAAAACCCCAATGGGAAAAGGTAAATGTTTATCTAATTTTGTTAATATTGGATTGTCTGGACCTTTGTAATACAATTTGGAGTGATGCTGCTTGAATACACTTCCAGGGATATTTCAGGAAGGGAAGCATATTGGAAGCCATGAAACGATATGACGATGTATGTATTAAATAGCTTATTGCTTAAATTTAATTGGAAGCTATTTGTTCTGCTTTGATTTTGGATTTTGATCTTACTGTGTATGCTTCTGTGAATATTTGTTTGTAGGCTTTAGCCGCCTTTCAGATAGCATTGCAGTATAACCCGCAAAGTCAAGAAGTATCAAAAAAGATAAAGAGAATGAACCAACTGGTGAAAGATAGCAAGCGAGCTCAAGAAGTGGAGAATTTGAGATCCAATGTTGACGTGGCCAAACATTTAGATACATTGAAATCTGAAATGGTTAGTATACATGTATTCCCAATCTGTAACTAAGAGTGGTCAATAAGTACGTGCTTTCTTAGCTTTTCTTTTGCATTATATATGGTTTGGAAAGGGTATGGGAGAAAGAGAAGGGAATGAGGTATTTTAGAAGACAGACAAGGAGTGGGAAATACAGTAGAAAAAAGGGAACAAATACATAGAGGTAGAAGGTAAAACCAATGTTAGAAAGAAAATACTTATGTGAAAACTGAGTCGTGCTATAGAGGACAGCCTGAACAGACCAAGTGTGCATTAGATCAATGGTTGCGGGCCTTGGCCTGAACTATGTTGGCAATTTGTTGGTTGGAGGGATTTCATCAAAGGAGAGAAGGTTGTCGGTGTGTATGGGGAGAGGTTTCAAGCATGGTTTTTCCGAAACCAGTACATCTGAGATGAAAAAAGATACAAATGATACAATAATCCTCCAAAAATCAGGTATGCCAGCACAGCAATTGGGTAAAAAATGGGTTTTAGGCGCTGTTCAGAGTCACTGCCACAAAACCTTCAAAGATCTGTGATCTTTGTCTTGGTAACGGGCGGAACATCTGACAAGCTGAATGCAAGCAATCAAAAGTTTCTATAAACTCCAAATAATCTGAATTTATTAACACCAAAAGGATTAATAAATAAATACCAATATATGCAATATTGTTAGCTCTCTAGAGAGATTATCATGCATTGTTGCAATATTCTTGATCTTTGCTGTTTTTGGGCCTTTTCTCCTTCAAGGTTTTACTTTGTTGTCCTTTTCCCTTGGATTTCTTATCCTCTACTTTTGCATATTTCTCTTTTTCCAATAAATTCTTTGTTTATGAATAAAAAAGGGAGTCAACTAGTGGAGTTGGAACTAGGAAGAAACATAAATAGTAACAGCTTTGAATTTTAAACTTCCTCATTACTAGGAAATCAAAGTGAAGGATGACAAAAGTTGGTTAAACTTCTATCGGTCTCGCATAACACTTATTGTGTTTATGTCTATTCTAGTGTTTGTATGTGTCTATGCTAATCTTAAACTAACAACCAAAATGGATGATCAAGTGTTAAATAATCATAAACCGAGTTAAACCAAGGTTTCTACTCTTTAATAATTTTTTTCAAATAATAACAATAAAGAAAAAAATCTTTCACAGAGCAGCATTTATACGTGGTCAGGCAGACTATTGGTTTATCTTTTAAACAAATTTCCAATGAGGTCCCCATTGAGTGTTAGTAAGAGCATGGAGAGGGAAGATGATGAACACACTTACACGTTAATTTATATACTAGTTCATCTCATAAACAGGAGGCAGGAGTCATTAATCAAGCCACGAGTTTCACTATTTCTGTTTATATTCAATGTTTATATTAGGAAGTGGGTTTAAGTCCAACTCCACCTGACAAACTGGTTTTTAAGATGAGGTATGCACCCACTTATATACTATAATTTGACCTTATTTCTAGTCGATGAAGACTCTTTAACACATTCCCTCACGTTGAGGATTAGACATCTCGAGTTGGGAGGAACCCGATAGTGGGTACCATGATAGGCCCAACAAACTTGATTAGAATAGGTTCTAAATGACTCTGACATCATATTAGAAAGTGAGTTTAAGCCTAAATTAACCTCACAAAACCATCTTGGAAGATAAATTTTGTATCTATTTATATACTGTTCTTTGGTTATATCCCTAATCGATGAGGGTTCTTTAATAGTTTCACTGGCTAATTCTTCTTTACTAGCCTGTTTGAGTTCCCAAGGTTGTCTTCTTCAAATCCCTTGGCTGAAAAACTATTTTAATCTTTTATTGTGCTGCTCTCAAATCTCTGCTCCTATAGGTTTCTTTAATAGATAAAATATTCTGTTCTTGACTTAATATACTGTATCTTTTCTAGGGTGTTCATTTTGTTACTCAGTTTTATGATTATGGAGACATTTTTTGAGAGAATATGACTTTCTTTAATGCACAATTATGAAATTCCCTAAATGTCTAGTGATTTTCTAAGACATTTTAAGACATCAGAAACTTGTGTATCTGTGGGATAGGATCTAATGTTTTGTTAAAAACATTGGTGTGTCAAGGGTCTGTTTTATTCTAACAATAATTTTTTTTTATGTATGGTGGTATTTTAAGGTAAAATTAACTCTTTATACCCATTTGATGGACCCCCTTTTAGGATCTTCCATTTTGTGTTGTGATCTTACATTTTACCTTTTTTTTTCTGTGTCTCCCATTTCTGAACCAAGGTGGGATTCAGAATTTTGACATCCTTGGTGCTGCTAGAAATTTATATGACAATAAAATGTGGGATATCAACATATTCAAATTTGAGTAATGCATTTATACATTCAAATTCAACTGAATGAACAACAGACTCCTGTTCTCAAACAGAGAAAAACACCTGAAAAAATGAACCGAGAATGTTGGAAATATATTTATTTCCTTCGTTCTGTATCTTGGTTTGTAGATGTTTTACTTTATCTGTTTCCTTTAACTTGGATTTCATGTTATTGATTTTTATGTAAGGATGTGAAACAATTCATGTTTCCATATAATCATGTGTCATTTTAAAGTTTCCCTTGTGAGGATAAAAATGATCTCCATACAGGTAGGAAAGTATGGATCTGAAGAATGCTGGAAAGAATTATTCTCATTCCTTGTTGAGACTATAGAGACTGCTGTAAAATCATGGCATGAAACATCTTCAGTGGATGCTAGGGTTTACTTTCTTCTGGATAAGGAAAAGACACAGACTGATAAGTATGCCCCAGTTGTGAATATTGATAAGGTATGCATTTTCTTAGTAAATCTTTGTGCAATTATAATTGTGGTTCCTTGCTTGGATATCTTATTTATAAACTTTATGCTTACTATTCATGCTTATTTAGCTGCCCTTTGTTGTTCGCTTATGATTATCAACTCTAAAATCTTCCCTGTATACTATTATAAGTTTTAATATTTTTTTTTCTCGTCTTATTTGGCAGGCCTTTGAATCACCACATACACACAGCAATTGCGTTTCATTTCTTAGGCAGTACGCTGAGGAGTCTTTCTCGAAAGCAGCCTGCTTGGTAACTCCCAAAAGCATTATTGCTTATCCACAGGTAACTTCTGATTTCTTAAAGCATTGGGGATTGAGACTTCCACATCACATACTGTAAATGGTTAAGAAGTTCAAGTTAAATGGGAAATTTTATTACAAGGTTAAGGGGTACTTTTGAGGCATATCACATCTTCAACAGGGAAAGTGAAGAGAAGTCATAATTTCACTCCTTGGTTGCAAGGTGTGTGAAATTTGCACGTACCAAAATTTTTAAGCTGATCAAGGTATGTGTTTAGGTGGGCTCAGTATGAATTTAGGTAATTCAGATGCATTCATGTCCTTTGGCGTTTCGAATTCAGTGGTGTAGCACCACGTGAAAAGAAAATAGGAAAAGGTCTGTAGTTTCATTTTTGGTGTTTCGAATTCAGTGGTGTAGGGCTTTTTTAGTTGTTTCTCTTTAAATTAGTCTCAGAGCTATCCTCTCCACACAGTTCTTCTTTTTGGGACTGTACTAGTGCATTAATTGGCCAAATACGTGTTAATATCATACATCATTTGTTATTCTTTTTAACATGTAAATCTATCTAGTCAATGTTCATTTTCTGACAGATCAGCCCACAACCTCAATTCCATGTGTTTTTTAGAATTGCGAATTCTAGATGACTGCAGAATCTATTAATTATATTCTATACTTGCAGGTCTGGAAGGGCCAAGGATCAAGAAAGTGGAAACATGCACACAGTGATGGTTTCTTTGTTCAATTTGAGTCACCCTCTCTGCGAAAGCTCTTTTTCATACCTAGTTCAAATGAAAAGGGACAGATATTATGCAGGTTTCTCTCCAACTATCTCTTACATACACTTATTTACATGAATATAAGTTTTGTAACAACCTATGGGGTTGATATTGCAAGTATCAAGCATAGTAGTTAGAATCGTATGAATCATACGATACGTATCGTGATTCATTTCAAAAATTACTTTGTACGATACATATCGGTTTATGTCTTGAATCGCACCATGAATCGTTTGAATCGCTTTTGAATCGTGTGATTCGCGATTCATGTTGTAAACGATTCATGGTGATTGAAGGTGATTGAAGGGTCACTGAAAAATGAAAAGTCTCCAAAACCAACAAACCCTAAAGTAAAGGAAAAGTCACATTAGAAAATGAAAAGTCTCCAAAACCAACAAAAGTTACATTGGAAAATGAAAAGTCTCCAAAACCAACAAAAGTTAAAAGTAAAGGTAAACAAACAAAAGTTAAAAGTAAATGAAATGTCACAGAGAAATCCAAAATAATATTTTTAATGTTTTTATCATGTCACTTATTCTTATTTAAAAAATATCATATTTTAGTTATTATGTATGTATCTTACGATTCATGATAAGATTCGATTCACGATTCAAAAAAGATCGTAAGACATTCGAATCTTGATTCAATATCAAGTGTTCCTTTTGGAAATATGAGGATATATGCTTATAATAATTGTTTCTAATAAACTTTATTCTCTTTTTTCCATTTTTACTACTTCCTATCCACTAGGGTGATAGTGTTTGACTAGGCTTATTTCAGGCTTCTTTTCCCCTTTAAAGAAGTTGACCCAAACAAAATTTTAAGAAAAAGAGCTTTAAAATATCTTTTCTAACCATGAAAGCCTTGAAAGGAGCTCTCAAAAAGGCTAGATTTAAAAGTTTTGACTTCTATCATTTAAATTTTAACTTCAGAGTAACTTTTATATTTAAAAATGAAATGAGTTTCTTCATAAGCTCAAATTTGCTTATGCATATGTTGATATGTACAAATTCTCTCATAGCTTCTCTAATTCTCATTTTAAACTTGTACATAAGCTAGTTTTAGCTTATGGAAAAGTTCTTTTGATTTTTTCTTCTTATTTGTCTCTATTAAAAGTGCTTATGTAGAAGTTTGTCCAAACAAGTCTATAGGAATTTGTGATTGGATGACAATGTAAAACTATTTTATATCATAATTCCTCAAAATTTCAACATTATTTTAGTTCTTATTTTTAACTCGTAACTTTTAATAGGTCAAGCGCTACTGTTGTTAGAGATTAACAAATTATAAATATATTGTTTGTTATTTTCAGGGATCCAGAGGTTTTGGACATTGGTGTTCACGAAGTTCTTCCCCGGTTATTCAAAGAAAAGATGGCCCGTTCTTAGTGTACTTCATTAATACTTGGTGTATATTTATTTCGTAAGGTAAAATGACAGGCTCACATGAAGGTTTGCTTGTTCAACAAATACAGATGCACTTGGGTGATGCTTTGTTTGTGTTATTGGGATGCGATGTGACAAATGCTGGCAAGCTTGTGTGCTTCATAATTTTGTTAGATCCTTATATTATTTATTAATTATTTTAAATTATCCAAGCCATCAAGGAGTTTCTCTTTTGGTACTTTTTTTTTCACAATTGCCTATCTGTTCTTGTGGTTTGGAAACTTTGGCCTTTAGTTTGTTTGTACTTCTATGGTTTGCCAAGGCAAGTATTCAAGCAGTTAGCACAGATATTTTATATGTAGCTTTTGTGGTTCAGATATGAATATTGAATTTGGTGGTGGATGTCCCAATTTAGATCAACCATTTATTTATGTATCCTCTTTTGTTTGGTGTATGCATGGATAGTTTAAAGAATGTTTACAATGTCAACCAATCACAAACCATTATATATATAGGATAGATTTGTTGACTTTTACAATACAATAACCCCAAAAGTCATGTAATAATGATTTGTGACTGAGATAGTATACATTTTTTTACATTGCAGTATGAAAAAGGAACTGATCATAGGACTATTTAACATGAATTATGATAACATAATCACTCAGATTATTAAATATTATGGGATGATTAAGAAGTTCTTCTAATTTTCGCCATATAAATGACAATTCAGGTGCCCTGCATAATATAAACATGTCTGTTTCATATTTGAATGGATTAGGAAACAAAAAAAAAAGTAGCATAGTGTTAGAGCTCATAGTTTGGTCATAATGGTTGACGTCACTTATTTGGGAGGCATATTTGTCAACACCTAATTTTGTGTCATTTATTTGGTTTAAATGAAGTCCCATCAAATGAAGTCCCATCAAAAGTGGATCATGTTCTTGACTAGTGATCACAAAAGAACATTCATGTGGGTCACTCAGTCTATATATGCCAAGGGATCAATGAAAAACGTTACTGGTATGAGCAAAAGAGGAAATCAAAGCACTAGGAGAATTATCAGAGAAGAAAAAACTTGGTACAAGTTGCTCAACCCTAAACTAAAATGCTTACTACTGTAGAATTTCACGGTTTGGTCTTTGTGGTATCTGTTAATGGTCTCAAATAATGTGGAAGGATACTCCATTACTCTGATATATTACTAGGTAGGTTTCTTCTTTGGTATAAACCATATTTTATTTTTGAAGTATTTAATATAAATGCATACTCATTTGAGACTACTGGTTAAGTTGGAACAATCTGGTAGTGTGTACACAAGTTTAATATAAGTGCATACTCAACTTGACTGTGATATTACTGGTTAAGTTATAACAATCCTGTGTTAGTATATTTGTTTAGTGGTTATTTATTTAGGGTTTAGGGTTATTTATTGTGTAAAATATTTATAATAGGACTACTATTGGATTCAGCTACATTGCTAGCATAAGACTAGAGATAGTATGTTGTTAAATAATTTTTATTTTTGGGAACTAAAATACTGAATTTTTTTTGACGAAGCAATGTTTCATTAAAAAAAGTAAAAAAAAAAATTAGTTAAATACTGGTTGTTTATAATTAAATCTTATGCATGCATTTATGCTGATATTAGCTTATTGTTAGAAAAAAACTTGTTTATTTTTCTATCTAAATTAGATTTTAATAATCGGATGGTAAATGATTGGTTCATTATCGAGTATAGTTGTTAGCAAAAATTGACATAATGTATATTCTATAATGTAACTTCTAAGAATATATATGTATATATCTCTTTTTACCAACAAATTAATTTGTTATAAACAATGTTTATTTCAAATTGTATTTAACCTGAAAAAATTCTTTGTTGATTGGAGTAGATGCTCTGTTGATCTTATATTTTGGAAAATGCAGTTGCAGTTGATGTTCCAAACATTTTCACTTTTTTTTTTAAATATGCAAAATTGATTTTATCATGAACACTGTCAATCCTACGTTTTTTTGGGATAAGGTGTGGATATAAATTTCTGCATGTTGTGTAATAAAAACTATTAGATTAAAGTTGATTGAGTAATATTTTTCATGTTTTTAAAAATTATTTACCCAAATCAAATATTTTCAAGAATTATATAAACTTTGATTTCGTTACTTGGAAATACGAAGGTACGAGCATGGTTACAATGTTAAGTTCAATTTTTTTTTCAAAATCTAATGCTTATCGTAAATATATTGTCCGTCGCTTTATAAAATAGAAGTGAAAATGAATAAAAAGAAGACATGGTTTTACCTGAAAGAAAAATAGATATGAAATATTTAGGCTGTTGAAAAGTAAACATTTTTGAATTATTTTACTTGAAAAGTTGATTTAATTTTTACAGACATGGTTAAAATTATCGATGATAAATAAAGTTATACACGCATATATAATTCAATCCTTTCAGATATTGATAGGTCGGATCTACTAATATAGGTGTTTATACGTGTAATATTTAACTTTTTAAATCGAAAATAATAATGAGATAAGTATGTCCATATATGCTATGTTTGTGTTTTTATATTTATTCTTGTTTTAAATTATTAAATTACTTTATTTTATATGATATTTTATTAATTTATGTAATTGTTATTTTTTATTTTCTATATTTTTTTAGGCATTGAATACTTAATATTATTATGTTTTTTTTTTTTTTTAATTTTTATTTTTGTAAAAAAAATTAATAAATATGTTAGTGAATATATGTATAATGAGAAACAAATTTCATACATATCAATAATATATGAATATGAATTTGTAATTTCAGAATAATTATAGTCAACTTAGCATTGTTCTTCCCTATGTTACCTTAATATTAAATGATAATATTATTTCCTAAATATCATTCACTCCAAAATCTAAAAATTAATTTCAAAGACTATTTAAGTTTTAAAGACATGTCTAATGTTTTATGGAAATAAACTCTGATCACTAAACTCTATTATTTTAAATAAAAATGTTTCCTAGTTGGTCCACTTATAGTGTGATGATATATATACTTTTCTATAAACGTTGTATTTAGTGTTATTTAAAAAAAAAAACTCTTACTAATGTTACTATAATTGGATTTGTAATTCAAAGTTAATGATTTCGACCACATAAATTAGTATATCTTAAATTTAAAATTTTATATATTTAATTTGTTTGTATATATTAAAGTGTCTTTGGAGAATTGATATGCATTTCCCTTGATACCCATGTTATTTTTACATTATTTAACAGTTTAAATATTAAATATTTCAAATGATAAGTAACTTACCGTCTATTACTAAATAAATGTGTCCATTTGTAGCTCTGCATGTGCTCTACATTATCCAACTCTTGTGTGTTAATGACAGGCTATGCAACATGGCTCCAACTTATAATAATATTGCTATAACAACACTTCTGCATAACTTCAAGTTTTAATCTTATCTCCTTAATGGCTTGAAGTTTAGATTAAGACATGAAACTTCTAAAGTGCACAAGAAACCATGCTACATCTCTTTAGTTTTACTTATCAAGTTTTGATATGACTTATACTTATGAAGAATCATGTCCAAATACAACCTTGTAAAATATAAATATATAATTGCTGTTAGGAAATATCTCACTTTGTAAAATTTATACACAGTTCACAAACAGTTAAAATGTGTTCTCGTAGTGTAATCCACAACACAGTAAATACAAGACAATCTTCAAAGTTTGAACTTCACTCAAAAGTAAAAAAACCCTTGCAAGCTAGGACCCTGAATTTGTAAATGCAGAGTCTGTTATATGTTTTAGAGTCTAAAAGGTGAATGAACTCTGGATTTTTGGACTTGCTGCAAAACGGGTACCCTTTGTTGTAGAGGAAAAAGTCCATGAGGCTGCAGCCAAAACAAGCAATAGTGAAACCTTATCAGATCAAATAGTATTATCAAACTCAGTGACATGAACTAGCCTTTATGCAAGACTATTATTATTGTTACTACACATGGTTCCTTTGAGTTGTTTTTGTGTTGCACTATCAATTCAATTTTGTGGGAAGAACATGTCACATGAGATTGTTTAGTAGCAGTACTCACATCAGGATCATGTGCAGTAGTAATTAGAGTTTGTGAGCACTGTACTAGTAGAGCCGCACTCACTGACTATGGACCTGTCAAGCTTTATTGACCAAGGATATTGGTAGTTTTGGGCAGTGACACCAACATGTGAAGATGACCTCTGCATCCTCACTGGCTTTGGGACATTTCTCCCTTCCATTGAAACCCTTCGCCGGCTTGGCTGCCTCTCGAACGAATCTGGCCTGGCCTTAGGTGCACTCTGTGATCTGGCTTTGGCCCTTGATGATTCTGTGTTGGCCATGTAGTTTGGAAACAAAGGGTAGTCATAGGACATGGGTTCTGTGTAGGCTGGTTTAGGGAAGGCAAAAGGTAGCTTTGTGTTGTCCACTCTTGGCACTGCTGAGTAGTAATAGGGACTACTTTGTGCTGTGCTGAAGGAACACTCCTCAAAATGACCACTGTATGCTCTTGGACTCAATTCTGTCAGTGTTGATGGTGCAGGTGATGCATTGCAGTTTTCCTCCTTTGTGTATGAACCATTTGATGCATAATATGCAGAAAATCTATGATCAGAAGGTTCGCGATTTGCAGTGCTGTTTCTGCCTCTTGAGTTAGCTTTGGATTCCCAAACAGCCATCTCAACAATCTTGGCATTCTCTTCCAATTCCAAATCACTTTCCATTTCCTAGATGAACAAAAATCACATTTTATATCAATCAACAGAATAACTTCTTGTTATTTTCCTTCTTTTTCTTTTTGTTTGGCCAGAGTAAATTAATTTAGTTTCCAAATTCTTCACATAGAAGAAGCAAGTCTATATTGTGTCTTGCATGATTTGAATAGTGCTAAGTCTGTTTTCACTTATGTCACAAAATGTTTCTCCAGTTCAAAATGTTACTACCTTAAGCTGAAAAGACCAATGCTTATCAGAAAATTTTCATTTAAAACTGCAGCAACCCATCCTTCTACAATTTGAAAGGTAGTCGATTAGCAGCAGTTATTGAACTCACATTATACATGTGCATGAAGTTGTCCTCTGTGGTTATTCTGTAGGGCGAAAGATTTTGGTCAACCTTTCCTTCTGACACGATCCTAGCCCTCTGAGCACGAGCCCTGGCTTGTGCTATGACCAAGGCCTGCATGCATCTTAGTGTCTCCCTGGCCTGTTTTCTCACCAAGTGACCCCTCACCAGTGCCTGCAACTTCACTAGTCCTCTAAGAGCACACAGTGCCTTTCTTGCCTATCACAGAAACATTGAGGTATATTAGTCACACGCACATACCAATATCAGTTCTCAACACAGACTCACAAAGTCCAATATTAGCCTTTCTGGTCTCAGAAAAAGTTTTCTGTCTCATTGTCTCCTGTTTTCTATAATATGCACAGAATAAAGTGAACAAAATTTAAAGAGAAAACTCTTTTTCCAAACCCAACAACTCCAAATGACATAACATACCAAGTAGGACCGAAAAACTGACTGAATTTTAATGGCTGCAGTCTCTTCAATACTAGTTGATGATATATTAGAATCAGGAGTCAAGCAGATCATAGCAGCATCAGCAGCAGGCACAGCCACCACCGTGTGATGTTTCCTTGGATCATTCTCAACATCTGTTGTGGTTGTCTGCACTGTGACTGAGGCAGTGACACCAGATTCTGCAAGATTCAGCTCCCTGGAAGCTGATGATCTCCTGAAACTCCACCTTCTTTTTTCCTTGGGGGTTGTTGCTGTTGTTGAAGAAGAAGCAGGAGTGGCTGGATTCTCTGTTGTGCCATTTAACAAACACAAGTTGGTAGTACATTTTTCCTTCTCCCTCTCTCTGTCTCTCTTCCCTGTCAACAAGTTCCTAAGCCATTTGCCTGTCCTCCCCATCTCTTTCAAAACATGGATAGCATCAAGTAACAAAATGAAATGCAAGATTTATTCACATCTGTTTTTGACATGTTGCTTTCAAGACCATGGTCCCCATCTGATGCTAAATTTAGCTCAGCATTTTCACTGCCCCTCTACTTATTCCTTTACACATTTTCCATTACAACAACTATCTCTTTCAGTGCATATTTTGGGTCCCTGTCCATGTAATTAGGCAACTCCTCTGCTTACATAAGGAGAAGCACAGAAGCAGCTTCCAATCATAAGCCAACGCCCACCTCCTTAACACAGATCCATTGCCTCCAATCAAAACTCTTGTAGACAGATATTAATTTCTTAAACCAATATTTATAATAAATTAGTTTCTACTCAAATTTACATTATTAATCAATTAAAGATCATAATTAATAAGAGTTCCAAAGTAGTTATTGTAAAGTTAAGGTAAAAATGAGATTTGTTTGGTGATTTGAGTTGTCGGTTAAGAAGAAATGGGATGAATCAGAAAGCATGTGAAAGGTACGTCAACAACAACTGGCAGAATCCTTCTAAAATACTCATTCTAGGGTGCAAGGGTTTGGCTAGGGTCCATTTTCAAGGTCCATAATCAACCATGGAAAAATACAACTCCTTCTATGACCACCAAACATAAATTTCCATGAATTTAACACCTCATTCAATCATGTTTATTTATTTATTTTTTTATAGCTAAATATAAAGTTGTGATTTTGGTCTCTTGGTCTCAGTTTTAAAAAAAAGTTTTGACCTAACTCTTAAATTTGCATGTGTTTTATTCAGTTCAATTGAATCCTAGATTTAACCTATTTATTTAAAATACCATAAAAATAAAGAATTATAGATTTTTTTGAAGACTAAATCTTGGATCAAGAACTAAAGGGGAACAGAATTACAATTTATCATTTTTTTTTTCTTATCCATTTGTTTTGATTAACCTAACCCTAGGTTAGTTGACTTGACATAGCAAGACATTGTAGAAAGTAATTCAACTTTTTCTTTTACATCATATTCCGAAATCCAATAGGGTTGCATGGATTCAAGAGCTTTCATGCTCTCTCATGAGCAGAATGTGTTAAAAGTTTCCAGGAACAATGCTTAATGACCAAGAAGATAATTTTTTTAGCAAAATCTAGAATATTTTTTATGATGTACAAATTAATATTTCACATTTAAAAGATGTGACAAAAAAAAATGACAATTTTAAATTTATCCTCCCATGTCCCCTGAAGAGGAAACTCTTCACTTGGTCTTGTTGGCTCCCAAATTCCCACAGCTACTAAAGTGCAAGAGTGATTTTGTCAACATAGAGTTCAATTACTTTATGTTAAAATTTAATTTTATGCTACAAGTGAGGACCACCCATAAGTACCAAAGTTTTTAAATGGCTAGATTAGTTAGTTTAGCTGATGACCAAAAGTCACTGATATTGAATGCTCCATCATCCATGTACTTTAACTCTTTGTATCAAACTACATTCAAGACAAAAGAAAAAATGATGACATTTCAGTTGTAATAATGAATGCATTTTTCAACTTTTAGGAAATTATATTTTTCATCAATGAAATGAATAGGTAATGGGACAATGAATGTTTGCTAAAATTTGAAAACTATATATATGACTAGGCCTTGCATATTAGTGAGGGTTCTTGAAACCATTTTCTGAGAAACTAAGTTTAGCTTAGGATATTATTGATTACATATACATAAATGGGTAAGAAACAAATAGAGGCATATTTTTTTTGAATTATGTTGCAATGCAGAAAAGAAGTTGAAATTGGGGTCGGTGCAGAATAAAATGGCACAGAAAAGGACAAGTTTGTTGAAGCAGCAATGGTTGTTTACACATGACTATCAATTTAAATAGGAAAAGGGGTCCCATCATACCTATCATGTAGTTGTGATTTGTGTTCTTACATCAATTATGTATATATTTTTGCTTAAACAAACTATTTGTTGGCAATCACATGCCATGTTTTATTATCATTAAGCTCCTCAATTTGACTACCTAATTTCATTGAGGAAACAAAGCTTAGGGATTTGGTCCATTCACTTCCTTATTCTCTATTTAAATGTCTTTTTACTTGGTATTATCACCACCCAAATTCCCTCTAGTGCAAATTCTTCAATCTGGTTAAAAGCTTCACATGGGTTTCAAAGCAACATACCCATCCCTCACGTGGTTACTTTTTGAATATGTGAAATTTTGATTTAGTATTTAAATGTATAAAAAATACAAATTGGATGTTAAATTTATTTTTTTATAATATAATTTAGTATCAAAATTATTATTAAATATGAAAGTAATAAATAAAAAAATTTATTTTTAGAAAACTGAATTGATATGAAGTCCTCAATTTATTTATATAGTTTTTTTTTTATTGAAAACAAGATCATTGGTCTTCACATGATGATTCTCTGAACATGGTGATTTGTCTGGATCTGAAGATGGCATAAAAATGTTGGTATTAGAGGATGAGATCTAGATGAAGAGCATGTTTGTACTTCCAAAACTGTTTTGGGCCTTGTGGTCCATCAAGCAATTAACACTGTTGCTAAGTCATCATGGCCTCCTTAAATGGACCCCAAAACGTGTCCATAACTTTAGGATATATATGGTTACCATGTCAGAAAAAAAAATTATTACATACTATTTGTTTAGGCAAAACAAAATGATTCATTCAAAAATTTAATGGCTAAAACTTTAACTTCATGTTTTATTTTAGGATTAATTATTATTTTTCTCTGAACTTTTCTTTTGTAAAATGCACCTTTTATTCCCATCTTAAGTAATTATATATATATATATATATATATATATATATATATATATTTAACTATTTGCTTCAGTCTCTGTTAGGGTCCTGTGCTTGAAAAGGGACCAGAGGTGAAGTAATTTCTCAATAACAGTATGTAAGTTTATGATATACTCGTTTTTTTTTCTTTACTTAAAAAGTTATCTTAGAAATAAAACTGAAAAGAAAAAAGATCAAATTAAAATAAAACTGTTGTATAATCCCGTTGATCCTTAATATATTAAACTTATAATCTAATTATAAAGAGTAAAAGAATCTTTAGAAAAATACAATACATGGGCGAAACCTCAAATTCAAAAGTCCTTCTACAAGACAAATTCATGAAAAATCCAGAGACAAGCCCATGACAAAACCACAATGAACCTCAAATTCCTTAAATATGTCTCTCAAATCTCCTCGTAATAACCCCTTTCACCCCTCAAATACAATTTTAAATATGAAAATAAATTTAAATCAATATATTGCATTAACTCAACAATATTTACCTTAGTAAGTACAATCACATAATTATAAATTGCATTCTTCCATTAGATAACTAAATAACGATATAAAAGAATGAAATCAAATATTGCATTAGTTAAATAGTATTCATCTTATTAAGTACAATCACAGTGCAATCTTCCATTGGACAACTAAAGTATAAAAAAAGAAATCAAACTAAAACTTTAATAGTAGGAACAAAATTAAAATAAATAAATAATTATAAAATAAAATAAGTTGTAGATTTTTAAATTTGGATGCATTCATTTATTACGTGAGGAGTTTGCGTTTTTTCATAATTTTAATTTTCTGATATTTATATATATTGTAAAATATTAATTTTCGTAGTAATAATACTTACCTATTGGATTTAGATCAATTTCTTTTTATCAACAAGAAATATATTATAGTAGAATAAATGTGGCATAAGGAATACCACAATAATAGTATAACCACAAAGCAAAAAGAAGGAACTGTAAAATCTTAAAGGGAAAGACAATATAAAATATAGATTAGTTAACCATACAAAGATCTCATATGAAGAAAATAGAAAGATGTTGATAAACGTCCATATTTGCAACAAAAGATAGCTTCTTCAGATTTTATATTTGGTCAGTAGGTTTGTCTCTATTTTCTATCCTAAATACATTATATCATATTTTCTCCACTATCATCTTTCCATCAAACATGTTTTTAGATTAATTTGTTAAATAATAAATGATTAATTGAAGGATTTATTTTTTAATTTTATCTAAGATCAAATTGGAACAAATATTTTGGAGTACCTCATATTTATCGAACACCTTATTTTTTAAAATAAAAGTGTGTCTCCTTATCCAAATATTAAATGTTGTGGCACAACAAACTCTATATCATATTTAGCTCTTTATAATTCATTTCTAGTTCATACTACTAAAAGTGTTCAAGAATATTACCAAACAAACATATTCTCCTTCCTATCCAAAATAACAAATTTTCCATACATTATCAACTTTGCAACATATAAATAAAAGATGAGATAAGATTTGATTTTATGTCTTCACTCAATAAACTTAATATATATATATATATATAGATATATATATAATTTTTAATTTTTATTATAATGGGTTTAATGAACCCATTTGTTGTGCACATTATTAACCTACACTAATTATCAATCAAGATGACTATTACATGATTAACCATCCAATTTTTGAGTTAATCCACCATTCTATGCCAAACATATACTTTCATCAACAGTTCCTAATGAAGAGCAATGATGATGAGTCGTTAAAATTTGTTTTTCCAGAAAATGGCATTAATGAGAGGGAATGAAGGATGGTTGGTTGGTTTGGTTTGATATCAGAATTTCAATTTCCAAAGCCAGTCTACACCTTTTTGGGAATTTTGGCCTCTTCATTAATAAGAGTGCAAGAAAATCAAAGTTAATGAGATAAAGTCAAAGGATACAAATTCAAGCTAACTATTTCAAGATGGACATAATGTTAAGAACAATAATAATGGAATTAGCAACGCTACAAAATATATTACTTTTTGGATTAAAGTTTTTTTTCAATAAAACACCAGTATGTTATTTTTGTTACTTGGAGAATAGCCTAAGTTTGTAAAAAGTTTTTTTTTTTTTAAATTAAATAGTTTTGGTGAATCTAAAAATTTGTAAATTTTTTTATGTCTTTCAACTTCACAAATACACTTTCTTTTATGTAAAATTTGAAAAAAAAAATTAATCCACAAAAAATTAATTGCTTTAAGAATAGTTTTCACCAAACGTATCTGAACAAAAACTTGTTTTAATTATATAAAAACTTATAAAAATAATTCATGATCAAAATAATTTATTTATTTAATTATTTCAAACAAAATTTAAAATTAAACTCTCCTATTAGTATGCTTAAAACTATGTTTTCTTATAAATTTGTATGCACACTCGCTTAACATTTTTTAATTATCTTTATTTATCAACAAGTGTCTTTAGAACAGTTAGCAGGATTCTTAAAGATAATCCAAAAGAACAAGGATTTCTCTAATGGTTTTCGCAATCAAATAAAAAATATATACAATATTTTTTATTAACTTAATAGAAACATTTGTTAATTTTTTTTCTCTATTTTTACATCACTAACTATATACAAACGAATGAAATGTAAGCTTGATGGACATGATACAATGATTATATAGTTATATTTATATATCATATATAATATGAATGTATATGTCCCATTTTTGTTGTGTGGGAAAATTTTGACTAATTAAGTATTGCTAAGTATTGCGAGAGAAATTAGTATATGCAAATAGGCAAAAATCTTATTATATTTGCTTACATTTAAATAAAAATATATATTTATTTTAATGTTTTATATTTGACGAATATAAATTTGTATCTTATATTTATTTTGTAGGTAATAAATGTATTCTTAACTTCTCAAATATTTATTAAATTTTTCTAAAAAAAATAGTATTACAAAGAATCCAACGTAGAAATAACGCACATTTCTTCTTTTATATGTGGGATAATATAAATAAATTATAATTACATAAATTTTAAAATAGATTATTAAATAATTAAACATATTTTATTAATTTAAAACATGAATAATATGAAGGTGATGATAAGCGATATTTATTCATGTCCTTTAGAAAATTAAGTGTTATTATTTACACTTGTATTTATGTTCAATTAATTAGAATACTTTTTATCAATATTAAAATGAATTTGGATAATATATATATATAAGTTTATTTGTTATTGATAAATAAAAATAGAAAGATTTTAATAAAAGAAAGAAAATAAGAAAAAAAAATCTGATGGAATAGAAAAGGAGAAAGAGGTTGACTTTTTCAAGGGGCTATTGGTGCTGTAAAATAACTATTGAATCATGTGTTGATAAATATACATTGGGCGGTTGCATGACCTACAAAGCATTTATGTTATGATAGTTATTAGTCACACCAATCTCCAAACAATTCCAGTCAAACACTCAACTTTTCCAATCACTCACTCTGTTCATATTCTGCTTTGTCTGTGTACCCATCTTCCACCATTATTAATTCCTATCTCCAAATCAAAATTATTGTTTTGTGTTTCTCATAGCAAAAAATCAATTACTATTTTTCCATAAATTCATTACAGATGGAATCATACGTATGATGATTTAGACCACATATGTTTTGTTTTTTTTTCTTAATTATTGTTGTTTCAAATTTCAAATAAAGAAATAATTAATAAGTGCTTATGTCTAAAATACAAATGTAAAAAAAGTAAAAAAAAATAAACGTGTTTAGCTCTTGGAATCCATGAATAAAAAAGAGTATGAAACATAAATAGAGGCTAAAGATATTATATAAAATACATTTTAAATAGATTGTAGGTGTAGTACTTCTCCTACAAAATCTTATTCATTAAGTGTAACTGCAATTAGAGAAGAGTGAAATGTGGTTGAAGGTTGAGATTTTGCTTTGAAAAGAGTGTCTTGAAAATTTTTAGGTGTAAAAAGTCATTTTTGTTTAAAAATTGCACAGTAAATAGTATATATATTGAAGAAAACGTTTCGTTTTCACACTTGTCCCCAGCGATTGATGTACAAATATCTCAGCTTTGTTTGTTCTCTCGTGATAACGTTTTGTGTTACTTAAAGCCCTTCTCATTCTCTTTGACTTTCACAAAAATGGCCTTTGCAAGTCTCGTAACCCTTGTTGCATTTCTTCTTCTACAACCTCTTCCTTCTACATCTAGCTTCCTTTCTCCCATCTTTGGTTTGTAATCTCTTTTGTTGGATTTCCTTATTGTGATGCTACGTATATATATGCTTGTTGATTTTCATTTCCAGTCTTGAGATTTCTTGAATGTTCATGTAAAAGATTTTGATGAATTTTTATATAGCAAGATAGAAGATATGGTTCTTGCATGCAAAAAAGTTGTCTATTTTTAAGATCATATGTTGCTGATCCAAACCTTTCATAAAAGGGTCTTTTAAAGCAGTTTTCTTTTGTTTTTGTGTGGTTCAGATGAGGTCTGCAAAGAAGTGGAATGTGGAAAAGGAACATGCAAAGCTTCTGAGAACAGCACTTTCTTCTTTGAATGTGAGTGTCAACCTGGTTGGAAGCAGACTCTTTCTAACGATGACAAAGGCTTCAAGTTTCTTCCTTGCATAGTTCCTAACTGTAAGAAAACTAAGAACTTTCTCTTATAACTTCAAACTGTCATTGTCTTGTTCTTTCTTGAATTAATTTTGTGACACTGCTGCTATCAAGAAAAATATTTGTTGATATAAAATTCTTACACTGTAGCACAGCACAAGGAATTTTGCAAATCATAAATTGCTATATAGTTCATTTTCTTCTTGGTGTTTATTTTGGCTCTTGGTTGGTGGAAATTTTACCAAGAATATATTTCTTGCTTTAAGGGTAGAATTTTTCTTCATGCAGTTAGATTCTGCCATAGTTGTTTCTGACTAATATGTTATTGTAATGCAACACAAAAGTTTGGCTATTTTACAATTAAATGAAAAAAGTAAATACATATTTAATGTTTTCAGAGGAGAAGAAACATTCAAAACTTTCTGAGGATGCTGAGTAACAAAGTGTTTATAAAAAGTGTATTAAGAAGTATATTATTAACAGTATAATAGAGTTTGTCATTACATTTGTCTTAAAAAGCATTTTATTATCTCATATAGTGAAAGATTTGAATGGTATTGTGTGAAGGTACAATGGACTATTCTTGTTCCAAAGCCCCTGCCCCTGTTCAAGAAAAGGCAACAAAGTCCAATGAGTCAATTTTTGATGGTAATTGAAAGATCACTAACATTTTCAGTTTGACAACATTTTATGAAACATGATTAACATTTTGGTAATGTTTAGCTTGCAATTGGGTTGATTGTGGAGGTGGCTCATGCAACAAGACATCCATGTTCTCCTACAGCTGTGAATGTGATGCTGGCTATTACAATCTCCTAAATGTCACCACCTTTCCTTGCTTAAGAGAATGTAAGATTATAGATAATGATGCCATTTGTTTTAAGGGAATAATTATATGTTCTGTTATTGATGTTCCATGTAAAAGAACAAAGTTTGATCTATGGTTATATTGTAGCACTAAGTAGTTTTAGATAATTTTGAAGAGATTTTGAAATTTTTGTGTTGAAGGTTCTCTTGGCATGGGATGCTCTGAAATTGGAATATCAGTGACAAATTCTTCTAGCTCTGCACCACCGGCTTTGAATGACAACACTAAGAATCAAGGTAAGGTCACAACTCTGCATTTAGTTTTCCCTTATCTCTTTATTCTGATCTTGCATATATGTTGTTCTTTTGGGGACAAAATATAAAGCAAACAAATATTGATGTAATACTAATATTATAATATTGATGTAATACTAATATTATATTGTTGATATAATTCTTACATATTTAAGAATAAATTTTTAACAACATTTTAATAAGTATTAGAAAATTGTTACAAAGATAAAGTCAAAATAGTTACAAAATTATTTATAAATAAATAATTATATAATATTTATTAAAGATAAGTTTTTTCTGCTCTTTTTCAAATTACAAACTCTAAACAGGAAAATGAATTTAAATAAACTATTTGCCCATTAAAATTCATTCTTTGGCATCTCTATATTGTTCTAGACATGTTATTATAACATTGAATAACCCTATTCATAATCTTTTCTCATTATTTGATATTTAATACTTGGGTTTATCAGGTAGCTCAATTCTACAAGGAAGTTCCCTTAGGGTGGCCATGGTAGTTTTGTTCCTGGCAATGCTCCAACTTGCAATTGGATAAATACAGGATTGAGCTATTTCATTTGGATAAACACAGGATTATTTTTGGCACTATTTCATTTCGTTTTATTTATTTGGCTATATTTCTCATTAGGGTTTAATGCACAACAGTTTTAGTTATATATATATATCTTAATTTGTCTTTTTTGTTTAATTCTCGTTATAATACAATTACTCCATACCATATTAATGTAATGATTGGGGGTTTTAAATATTTGACACGTTATCCTAAACAAGAGAAGTAATAGTGGTTATATTAGAAAATTAAAAATAATTTTAATATACATAAGAACATTAGTTATATTTTTTTATCTTCATCTTAAGTCGAAAAGAAACAATAAGAACATGTTGCTAACACTTATCATATATCAAATAAGTTAAAACCCCTTGTTAGAACTTGCCTGTATTTAAATATATAAGTTAAAATAGAGTTATTTGTTAATTAAGTGTTGACTTGTTTCAGAATATTACTAAGAAGTTTCGGTTTAAGGCCATTTAACAAGTCTTAAAATGAAAATTCTCATTTAAATATTAGTTTGCCTCCATTTGAAGGTTTTTATGACATGTTTAAAATTTCCAACTTCAAAACAAGCTTTTAAATAAGTATTTAAGATAAATTATATTCAAAAGATAATTGAAATCCTAGGCAAAAGAGATTGAGCTATACCATGAACAAAACTACCATGACCACCCTAAGGGAACTTCCTTGTAGAATTGAGCTACCTCATAAACCCAAAATATTAAATATCAAATAATCAAATAATGAGAAAAGATTATGAATAGGGTTAGACAATGTTATTATAACATACCTATAACAATACAGAGATGCCAAGTTCTAAGACATTGGTTAAGAAATGAAAAGAATGAATTTTAAGGGGCAAATAATTTATTTAAATTCATTTTACTGTTTAGAATTTGTAATTTGAAAAAAGGCAGAAAAAACTTATCTTTAATATATATTATATTATTACTTCTTTATAAATAATTTTGTAACTGTTTTGACTTTATCTTTGTAACAATTTTATAATATTTATTAAAATGTTAAAAATTTATTCTTAAATATGTAAGAATTATATCAACAATATAATATTAGTATTACATCAATATTTGTTTGCTTTATATTTTATCCCCAAAGAACAACATATATGCAAGATCTGAATAAAGATAAGAGAAAACCAAATGCAGAGTTGTGTTGTCATTCAAACAAGTGATATTCTTCCTTGTACTTCATCAGAGAAAATTCCGGTTATGCATCGGTCGGTTTTGGTAAAGAAAAAGGATGGATCACGGAGATTTTACTAAGTTGAATTGAAAAATAAGTTTCCAATTCCTTTAATTGAAGATTTATTAGATGAATTGAAAGGAACAAAAATATGAATGATTGCTCCAAAATTTGTCTATTTACAAAGAGCAATTATACAATCATATAATTATACATATACAACACTAAATCAAAAAGCAAAGTGAGCATTGCTCAGTTAATGTGACGAGGAGGCAGTTGGCCTTTCCTGAGAAAGGAGAGAGAGTACTCTGCCGCGTCGATTAGGTCAGCAATGTTGTGCAGTGAGAGTTCATCGGAACCAACCCAGAACATTGCTCGCACCTCCGCCTTCTTCGCCAACCTCGCCGCGAAGCTCAGCTGCAGCGACGGACAATTCAGACTCCGCAGAATTTGCCGATAAAGCGACAGCACTCGGGCCCTGTTACGGCACAAATCCTCCGCCGTGGCCCATATCCGGCCCATTTCCGATTCGCTTCTGCAACAACAGAGGTTCATAATTTCGTTCGTTTCGTCAATATTCCATTAAATAAAATACAGAAATAAATAAATTTGATCATGTTCACCTTCTCTACCACACTGCAGATAGGGTTTCAGAGATAATACCTTAATCCAAGTTGCGATGAATGAAGTGTATCAATGACCAATGACTGCTTGTAAAACGTTTCCTACGTGAAGAACCCAAAAAAACTAACTCCTACATTTCGAAATTAGCTTCTGGGCCTCGTTCAAATCTTTTGGGGTTTAAGCCCATTTTACTTTCCCACCTGGACAGTTTCTTCCTGCACCTCCATGGATTTTTAAATTTCCAAAATGCCTATTTGGAAAAGACTAAGCCTTTAATAATGAATAGGTTTTAGAATAGTAGTGAAAATGATGTGCATGAAGGTAGGGGTTGCGATTGGTGGTGGTGGGAAGGTGCTCGAGAAAGCTTTTCGTTGAAAGTAAGTTTGGATAGGAAGGCTTTTATTTTCTATTGGAAATTTTATAATTCAGAAAATCACCAGATTGCAAAATGAGTAATCTGGAATAAAAAATTTTGGCTTCCTGATTAGGTTACATGAATGTAGTTGGAACATTTCACATATTACTTAAGAGGTTGGTTTTGGAAATTTGTAAAGTGATGAAGGTGTTGAAAGAAGGTACGGAGGTGCAGGAAGAAGCCGTCTACCACTTGTTACTTTCTAATAAGTGAGCATTCGAAATAAATACATAAAAAAACAAAAACTTAATTTTTATAAGAACAAATTTTACTTTATAACGCCTAAAAACTACACATTAAATAATATGTCAAACATTGAAATATCATATGTAAACACTAGTAAAAAGAGTGATGTTACGTACTTCACTATTATTTTATATTTGTTTAGATTTCATTTTGTAATGCTTCTTTTATGTATTTTATATATATTTATGTTCCTTTCCATTTAACTTGTATTTGTTTTTATACGGCAGATGGTATATTGTTTTACACTCTTCTCTACTATTGTTAGTATAAATATGAAAAATAAATTTTTAACACTCAAAAAATTACTTGACAACTTAGGTAATGTGAGGAAAAAAAGACTTTTACAATTATATTAAAAAAAGGCAAAACATGTCGTCGTAGAAGGTCTTAGGTATATGACAAAATCTCAGTACCAGAAATAACAAAATACCAGAAAGGGTCCTTAGATTATCTAATGAAAATTACCAAAAATACTAATAAAATTACGATAAAAGGAGAAAAATATCATTTTTCTAAGACCTCTAACGATTAATGTAGCGTTTTGCTCAATGGTTGAGTTGTGCCAGTATGAAATCGTATACCTATATGTCAAGAAGTGGACATTTTTAACTAGTTTGATCAATTCCTTAAACTAGTTCTTTTGGGTTTTTATTGTAAAAATATTGCTTTATCCTTAAAAAGACAAAAAATAAATAAAACTCTTTCAAATAAGCTACATTGACTTAACAAATCTTTCATTAGACAATAAAATTTTATATAATTCTAATAATCAAAACAGTTAGCATTTCACCAGGATAATCCCTTGAATTAAATTCCAATAACTATGTTCTGAATTCAATATCCCTTTTTAATGATCTAGATTTTCGATTTGTAAGTCCATTTCTAGATTTTCTGTTTTTGGTTCTAACACGTCTGGAATTCTGACTTGAAGCCTTGTGCAAACTGCACAATCCAGAGATTTCTCACATTGTACAATTTGAAAGTCTTTGTATAATCCGTGAAAGAAAAATAATTTATTTTGTAAATTGGAAAGTTATAAAATTTAGAAGTCAACATAACCACAGAAAAGAGAGGAGGTGATAATATAATAGCAGGTTATGTATAAGTACACTTGTGTCCTTTTGAACACACCCATTGCAGTAAAAACCCAGTGCAAAAAACAATTCCCCTAGTTAAACGGAATTCGATTAAAAACTATATCCAAACTGAGGATTAATTTTGTAAACACCCCAAATAAATTACGGTGGTACTGGTTACTTCGTTTCAATCACTCTTACAACGAAAGAAACACTCACGTTACTGTGGCTGTGGGTTACACACTTCATTATTTTGCACCATCTTGGGTTACTTACATATATGTGGGAAACTTGACCAGGGTCTATTGCAGTTTCTCAGTCCCTCAATTAAGAAAATACAAGAATAAAATATATAAACTTGCATTCATAGATTGTTATTTTACTTGACTAGCATAGAAGAAAATGGTTACACAAGGACAACCACAGGAGGTGAGGTGTATAGTTATAAAATAGAATTCAATTACACTCTAAATTCTCTATTCTAACTTGTTTGAACATTTCACAATATAACCCGTTACAATTAAATGCAAATGACATTAAAGCTATTATAATCTTGATTTATTGTCCACAATTTGAAATGAGTACATAACGCTACCTAGCTCTAGGTAGATACATATCTACAGAAAGTCTTGAAATAGGACCAGTAAGAGGGGAAATTGACAAGATAAAACAATCATTCCAAAGACTTGAGAAGTCTAAACAACGCAGCTGCTTCTCTAATCCGTGAAAACTCGATGCAAAACGCTTGAACTTCAATGAAGAGATCTTTAACTGCAAGTCGGGATCATTTACTAAAATCAGTGACATGCTGCAATTTTCTTTCTTTTTTGTGTTCCAATAAATATAAAAAATGACGTTCATTTACAGGAAAATACACTAAGTAGATCCATATTTGTGAATTAATAGCAAACAACAAATATGAAACCAGACAAAATCAACTCTCAATACAGTGTTTATATAATAAAGGATAAGATATCCTCAAAAATCTAGTCCAAGAAAATATGACAAACTAAGAACATGGGACACGCAACACTGCATGTCAATCTCAATAAATACAAAGACGGCCTCCAACATTGTCCTTTAGACACAAAATCCTTAAGAAAATCCAATGGTAAAAGTTGAGCAGAGAAAATAGCATTTTTTTTTTCAAACGGAACAACCAGTCTTTTGAACCTCTATTAGTGTCTAAACCACTAAAGTTAACACAGGAACTTCTGGAGATCCGTGGAGGGAACCGATGCTTTCTTCTAATTTATAATAGGTACAGGTCCTAAAGCATAGTTAAATTCAAATTGCAGGGTGGCAGGAACGTATGATGTTGTTACAAATGATGATCCGACAAAATGATTATCCGACAGTGGACAAGTTGCTTAGCCGTAAGTACAATGTAACTGAAAATTTCAGTACAACAAATTGGTAGCCCTAAAAAATTCCCATTGGAGATTTATTTCCCAAATAATTTTTTATACTAGCTTGCAAAGCTTATTCAAGGTATTCATGAGACAAATATTTCTAGAATCATTCAGGAAAGAAAAATTGTTGGTTAACATGTGTGCCTTCAACAAAGTATTATTAATTTACTTACAATATTATCTAACAACAGTTTAAACGAATTCCAAACATGTTCAAGTATGTTATTTCCACACTTTCCACCACCATCAATCATTATTCATCCATAAAAAAAACTAGTCATTAACCAACAATTCATCTTCTTCCCTTTACTCACATTTTTTAAGACAATGTTACACGAAACAAAATTATTCAACAATGTACCAACTGGGTAAACTCACCATTAATAATGTCATTCCGAATGAGGCTTTGCAAAAACACACAGACAAGTCTCACAAGCCTGTTTTGCATGTATTTATCCTGAGAAAAGAAGTAGAAAGCATACGTGTTAATTTGAAATTTAAAAAAAAAAAAAACATAGTCATCTTGTGAAGTGCATAAACATAAATGGCTGCTAGAACAATGTCAACTTTGCAATTTTCTATGCCAATATTATTTAATGGACACAGCACATCTTTCTCTTTTTCTCACTGTCTGTCTATCTCTCAACCTATATATACATACATGTACATGCATATGGAGTGTGTTTAGAGAGAAGCCTATGAACCATTCGCTCTTATCTTGAATGGTCAAGATTAAAACAAGCGAGGCACTTCTGTATTCTAAAATGTTACACCACATCAGTGATCATTTGACTTTAGAAAACATTTAATCTTAATAGTCCATTTTAACTGTATTGTTAACCTGATACACTCTCTCTCTCTCTCTCTCTCTCTCTCTCTCTTTCTCTCTCTCTCTCTTTTTCT
>Ga0209489_102568_pt1 | contig 36684 bp, 21 predicted proteins | sample SiratrowhiteBW_FD_187527 | JGI IMG/M metagenome (GOLD analysis project Ga0209489, IMG submission 187527) | Root nodule microbial communities of legume samples collected from California, USA - Siratro white BW (SPAdes) (version 2) | ecosystem: Host-associated > Plants > Roots > Nodule | place... | reverse complement strand
TTTTGTGTAGTAAGATTTTCTTAGAAGAACAATAATCATAACATTTTACATCTTTTTAATTATTCATAATACACCAATATAGATAAGATTGTGTCAGAATAGAAAATTATCTATATATTTTATATATCCTAAATATATTGAAGATAGAACAATAACTTTTAAATGCGAAATAGTCTAAGATTATCTTATATATTAAAATTATTTAATGAAAAATAATATTATTTATTTAAAGGTACATTAAATGTTAAATATTTATACCTATGCATCATATATATTTTGAAAGTTAAATAAAATTAAATTATCAATATTTATTAAATTTTATTATTGTCATCAGTAACATTATTATCTACTACATAATTCTCATCGACCACTTCAAAATGATATTTATATTGGGTAAACTTTGTTATGTAATATTGGTCATTTTAGTCTGTTAAAAAGTGTTTTAACTTGCTAAAATCATTAAAACTGAAGACTGATACATTTTTATACCACTAAAATATCTTTTAAATTATTTTAGTGAACTAATACATTTTCTATATCGACTAACTTATTTTTTCCAATAAAGTCAATATCTTAGCTTATTAATAAATTAACCAACTAAAATATACTTATTAAGTATTTTTTTAATAGCGAATTTAAAACATTTTCAAAATTTAAATAAAAATACTAAGATCAACTTTCTTGGCTTACTTACACACTATTAACAGTAAATTTCAACTTAAAATACCTTCTAAACTACAACATAAAAATATAACCCAAAATCATACAGTCGATCACACTCAATTTTTACGAGATACAAATTAATTAAGCATGTGTTTGATAACCGAATAATTTTACATATCAGATTTAACTTGAATTTTTTTCTAAATATTTTTAGAATTGAATTTGTTTGATGAATTCTAATTTATTAGTGAATCGAAGAAATTTGCTGAATGAATCGTGTTTGAGAGACTCCCATTTACGCGAATATGTTGATAACATGCAATTTTTTTATTTTTCATAGACGAAATCCGATCTGCATACTAAATAAATAATTTCAAAATAATTTATTTTAAATTTAAAAGACCCAATCTTTAATTATATATAAAAAATTAATTGAATGATACATATATTTTTATTATCAAATTAATTATTTTCTGCCTTGATAACAATAATTTATTGGAAGATAAAATTTTCAGTAAAATTGTTTGTTATTTTAAATAAATTGTATAGAGAAACATTAAATCACTGCTACTGTCGTCAATGTATAAATAATAAAAAGATGGAAAAGCGTCTCATTATATTAACAAATTATATATTTTATCAAATTACATCCTTATTAGAGATATATAATAATAGAATTAGTTTAATGGTTAACTTAACTTATTAAATAAGACTTTAAATCAAATTTTTACTAGATACATGTAATGATAAGAATTAAGAGATTTTATTGATGTTGTTTTCACTGTATTGCCTTACATAGAGAGTGAAGAAAGTGATAATAAAAATATTAGATATGAGGATCAGTCTTTTAGGCAGCGACAACTTTCACCACCAGCAGGAGCGCAAAAACCAGCCCTATAGTTAAAGAATTTACAATACTTCCTGCAATTTCATTCGTTGGGACAATATCCTCCACCTATTTGCCAAACTGTTCCACGTATTTATGCTTTCTCCTGGAATTTATGCTTTCTTATCTTTTATTAACTAATATCTAACAATTTAACGTTTGTGTGGTTAATATTATATCAAATCTTATTCATATAAATGTTAGGATGAAAATACAACAAAAATAAAACTTACAACTTGAAAACATGTTAAACAAAACAAATGAGTTTATTACCTGGAACTGGAATCAGGAGAAGAGCTATACAAAGAATTTGAAAAAATGACATTGAAGTTTTGATATTCATATTCATTTTGTAAAGAAAACCTGAATTTCTTTAGTTTTTAACACTTATGTATGTGTATATGTATATGTATGCAAGATAAGAGAGCTTTTATATATATATAGATATATATATATATATATATATATATATATATATATATATATATATATATATATATATATATATATATATATATATATAAATGGATCTTAAATCCTATAATGCTGATTTTTTTCATTTAGTAATTTTATTTTATTTAAATAAACTTAAAAGTAGAAAATAATATATGTAATAAATATATACTTTGACTTTATAATGCAAAATGTCAAAGCTAATTATATATTAACTTTAATGAATTCTTTTACATATATTTTAATTAATTCAAGTCAATTTTTTTCTGTATTGATAACAACTATTTATTAAAAGATAACTTTTCAATAAAATTGTTTAAAATAAATATTTTTTATTTTTATTAAATTATATAAAAAAATACATAAAATAACTGTTACTATCCATAAGGTGAAATAGTTAAGTCTAGATAAGTATTATAATAATAATAATTAATTATTTCTACAATTAATGAAAACTAATTTTTTTAATCAAAATAATTGATTATTTTTTTAGATGATTAATTAATATAATCAATTATTATATTTAAAAAGGTAAAAAATAATTTTTAAATACGAAATAATCTAATTGCATGGGCTGGATTGTTTTTGTAAGTCTTGAATGGATTTTTGGACTTGCAAAAAGTTGACAATTGGACGGTGCATGGTACAGCCCAACTTCCCATTTTGAAAGATGGATGGTACATGGACGAGTTCTTCATGCACCCTAATAAAAAAATTTCATACTGTAATTACCTTTATATGACAACCGGATGACAGTTCCATCCGGTTGTCATTTGAAAAAAATTAACAACCGGATGAACAGGTCATCTGGTTTTCATTTTTGTTCAAATGACAACCGGATGGAGGTGCCATCCGGTTGTTAATTTTTTTTCAAATGACAATCGGATGGGGGTGTCATCCGGTTCTCATTTCCAAATCAAAATGATAACCGGATGAAACCCATCCGGTTCTCATAATCCAAATTGAAAAATTAATCCGTTTTCGATTTAGACTATGAGAACCGGATGTTTTTCATCCGGTTATCATTTTGATTTGAAAATGAGAACCGGATGGCACCCCCATCCGGTTGTCAATTTTTTTCAAATGACAACCGGATGGAAGTGCCATCCGGTTGTCATACAAGGGCATTTGCAGTATGAAACTTTTTTATTAGGGTGCAAGAAGAACCTATTAGGGTGCAGGAAGAACTTGTCTGGTACATAGTGCAGCTTCCATCAAAGAATGCAAATGACTAAAGTGAATTGTTCAGGTGGTCCATTATCTTTTATCTACAAAAAATAAAAGAAAAATAGAAAAACAAAGGCCCAACTAGAAAATCTAAACTATAATGTATAAGATGTTGAAGCCTATTCTATCATAAGATAAAGCATTACAAAAGGTAATCATGAAAGTTTTGAGGCTCACATATAGTTACCAAAATGTAAAAGGAATTGGAACACATTTGAACAAGTGCATATTAAGAAAAGAAATAGATTAGAACAAAAAAAATAAAATGTTGTTGTGTATGTGAAGTACAATCTTCAACTTGAGATGTGATAAAAGAGTAAAGAAGGGAGAAACTTATGATCACATAAATTTTAAATATTGAATCGGATGATGAATAAATTACTGAAAAAAAAAAAAATCCTTGTTTGTCAATTGATTTCTCATGGATGAATGTACATGAGTGTTTTAACATAGAAGAGGGAGCTCCAAGTGAAAAAAAAAAGGTAATTATTTCTATTTAGAAATTTCAAAAGTTAGAGCTTGAAAGTTCAACAAGTTAGAATTAAGGATTATTTGTTTTTCTTTTGCTAATATAGGTCTTAGAAATTTAAAAATAAAAAATTCATAGTAGGAGATGAGAAAAAAGTTGAAAACACTAAAAAAAAGAGAAAAACTTTTAATAGAAGATGAAAATTATTTCAATGATGTAGATCTTAAAAAAGAATAAGATGAAATATTAATGATTAACATTTTTTTTAAGTTATTTAGTATGTATAAGCAACAACCATAGTCAATATCAACATTTATTTTTAATGACTATAATGCAAAATTTGTTTAATAATAAGAATCTTATGATCAACAATATTGTTTTCTTAGAAGTTGTTTGGTTGAAATTATGTAATAAATACACATAAATACAATCACTCTGAAGTTGTTTTGTTACTAATTATATATTTGCATGTTTATATATGCTATATATTTAAGTATATGTTATATATTTTAACGTTTATAAATCTTATAATTCATGATTCAAAATATAAATTCTCAAATATATAATTTATATCTCAATTAATTTAGTCTAAAATGAAGTACAAGTAGTGAAATTTGAAGTAAAATTAAATATGTAAAGTAAAATACTCTCTAATAATGTATAACAACTATTTCATATTTGATGCATCATATTATATATAAATAAAATATACATTAAAAAGTTCTTTACCAATTACATTCTCAAAATTAATTTGGATCCATAATTTCATATTTTTATAACATTATATTTTTGTTTCGGAGTTATGGAATGCACTTAATACATCGTAATTAATTTAAAGTTAAACTCTTATTATTGTGATCATGTAAAAAAATAAATAAAAATTAAGGAACAAAATTAGTTGATAATTGATACTTCAAAGATAGTTGAAATGGGAATAATATCATTTGCTTGCCTTACGTTAGAGGATAAAATCATTACGTCCCTCCTTTGTGTTTTCATATGATTTAAAAATAATCTTCTTATTGGATCGTTGCTAAGTATATGTTGCCTTAAAAGCTTGCTTGCCAAGGAAGTGAGTTTCCTATATTAGTACTCTTTCATTAAAGTACTGTAACTCAAATTTACGTTAGCAAAAGGAGCAGTGAAGACAATATTTTGGAGATGAAAAAATACATTTGTTAGAAGTTGTGCAGTACATATATAGTATTAAATATTGCCTAAAAAGTTCATTCCCCAGCTTTTTTGGCAGTAAGGTGAAGTCAAAACTTGATTTAAGGTCATGTTATCCATTTCACATTTATACGTTACCTTACAAAACTAAATGAATATATTATTGCAACTACAATCTACAATGACAAAAGATTTACCCATTTCACATTTTTCCTGCTCTTTCACTGCCTGTGTACAATATAATGTGCTACAACTTAGAATTGTTTGGATTGGAAGGACACTGAAGAAAGGAAAGACAAGAGGAAGAAAGACTGGAAAATGACATTACTTGAATAAAAGAAATTGAAAACTTTGTAATAGATTTAATTAATATAATAGAATAAATTTAATTGTATATTAATGTATTTTGTAAAATAATTTTATTTTAAATAATTTAATGTCAAAAATAAATTTTGAAACTTTAAATTAAAATTAAAACCAAATTAAATTAAATTCAAAATTATTGCAAAATTTTAATAAATAAAAAATTATATTTTACAGTAAAATATATTACATTTATTTTATTTTATTTATTATTTTACTTTTTATTTTAACTAATTATTTATTTTAACATAAAAATATATTAACAAAATATTATTTTTATTTCATTTTACTTTATTCATTATTTTAATATTTTTAATTCTTCATTTATTATAATGATAAAATATATTTATAAATATTTAGTTATTATATATTACATAATAATATAAAAATATATAAAAATTAATTGATTAATATAATTTTCTTATTAGATTTATTATTAAGTGTTAAAATAATTTATTTTATAAAATATTAAAATTAAAATCATTTATTTATTACTATAATCTTATTTATTTTAATTATTATCCTTCTTATCATAATTGATTATGCATGATTTTTTAAACTCGCTTTTCACCCTTTGCGCTAAAATATGCGTTGCTATGTTGGAAACAAAGTGAAATTTCTTCGTTAGTGTCTCCACCTAATCAAAAGGGCTAAAAATAATATTTTATCCCATCTTTAACTCTTGGGACGGCTCTTCAATTAAGGGAGAGTGCAAAAATTAAGTACCAATAATAATATGTAAGTATTACAAAGAATTTAGTTTGTATGAAGATTAATTTTTGTATGTAAAAAAATAATAGTTATGTCATGTCCAAGTTTCATAAAATCATTTTATTATTAAATTAAATTGTAATATTTAAGGATCTATTAGATATTAAATGATATAACACGTGATTATTAAGAACTAAATTACTAATAACTTGTAAAGAGGGATCAAAGACCATTTACACAAAATTTCATGAGCAAGTGGATCCTAATAGATACTATTGACAATTTGATATTGCCAAAAAAATCAGCAATTCATTAGGCTACATTATTCAATTATCTCCTGTCAATAATTTAATTAACTGTTGTTGATGTGATATATCTATTTTTTAAGAATAATATCTTGCCCTGTTGTCCGATAAATAATAAATATCTTGATTTATTTACTTAATAGTAATAAATATAAGAAGCCGTGCGTAAGAATAAAAGTTTGATAGGAAAACAATAATTTTTAACTTTTAGAAAAGCACAGCATATAATTTTTTAAGTGGCAGCCTTTGTAATATGTTTTTTTTTTATAAATTTAATTAATTTTTCTATATCCTACTTAAAGTATACGTAATATGTCCTTTGAAAACACAGAAGTTTGCCTTTTAAATTTACAAAATACTTATTATTTTTCCAAAAGAAAAATACTTACTTAATAGCACTAATAGCTGAAGAATACAAATAAAAGAAACTAAATAAGACAATACATATTTTATAAAGTATGATATAAAATAGGATTGGCTTTATGAGTTCAGATTGGACACATATTTTGTTAAATAAGACAAAAAAAATATCTATTGAAATTGTGACTGTTAAACTGTATTTAAACATTTAGTAAGAAGTGCGAAAGACAAAATGGAATTATTATAAATCAGTAGATATTTTATAATTGAATGATTCATAAGGTAAATAAAGTTGTAAGCAAATTATTTCACTCTTCCTAAATAGAAGACATTAGATATAAAATATTCTATCAAAAATATGTATTTTTAATTTCCATTTCATTTTCTATTTCAAATAATGACAATTAATGTTAATGTATTTGGTTTCACATCCTTATCATCAATTAAAATCTAAGTAGGCTTAAGCTTATCGAAGAAACATGGCTCTTCCAAAATTTTAAAAGATAGTTCATACGTTTGTAATCTTAAAAATCATTTTTATTTAATTCCGTATGATTTATATGTTCTTTTTATACCTGTTGAGTATTCTGTAAAATGATAGAGTTTTTGCCATTTTAGAAAAAACTATAAGCTTTTCTTTATTAAAGCTATTGCTTTTATTTATTTGAGTTTGAAGCTAATGATCACAAAGAACATAAAGGATATTGGTTTAAAAAAAAGGATAAATGGGAAAATCTATTGTGATCTCAGTTTTAATTAATTTAAATTGATGATCAATAAGTTTAATATCTATTTACAAATTCAACTCCACGTGATTCTTGTTTCTAATTCGATGGCATGTGTACGCGCATTCAACGCGACATGTCGTGATTGTGTTTACATTTATTAATTATTAAAATATTTTTATACTATTTCTTTCTTTCTATCTCATTTTCACTAAAATGTTAGAAACACAAAATCAGTGTCGATATCATTTTTGTATAATTTTAGTAATCTCAATTCAATACTTTTTCTAAATACTTTTAATAAAAATATAGGATAAAAAATAATAAAAATAAAATTACTATTAAATGGAACACAAGTCCCTATATTTTCGGAATGTAACGTGACATTATTTATATTTATTCATGAAGAGAAGCTCCCCCTCCATGCGACACAACGTTCTGCAAAGCCACTCCCAAATCCAGATTCTGCTCCCATTTCCTTTCAACTAAAAAATCGTTTTGGCCGGAAAAAAATAGGTTTCCGGCGATCCGCTCCGGCGAATTCTGCCTTCGCCGGTACTGATTTTACCTCTCTTCACCTTAGTCCAGTTCCACGATTTCCACTACTTCTCTTCCTCAATTTTTACTTCAGATTTTGACATCAAAATTAATAGTTTGCATTTAGATTTACTCTAGCTCTTGTCTTTCACAACTGAATGTACTTAGTCGAAGAATAGCAGCTCTTGAGTAGTTTTACAAGTTCTTATGAATAAAAGAGTAACAAATATTAACTCTTTTGAATCTACATTTATATATGCCGACTTTAGTTGAGCGTGTTCACGCTGCCAGTTGAATGGTTGTTATATCTGAATTGACGAGGGATCTCGTGTTGTTGAAGCAATATAGTGATTTGATTTTATCAAATGTATTTTTCTGAGTGTCTTTTAATTATGGACTTGGTGTTATCAGGGCGTGTGAATGTTTTCTTGCGTGAACATTTGTACTGAGTGAGACCCTCGCTGGCACTTAGCCGAAAAAGGGAAGAAGAATGGTACCCTTATCCAGCATACTGGAGCAGGAAAAGTGTGACAGATACTTAGTTTTTAGTGGAGAATCTGCCCTTGGGGATAATTTTAGAGCATTTTTGTATCTTCTTGGCCTTGCTTACTGTTTTATCGGGTTATCGGCTATAACAGCTCGCTTCTTTCAATCGATGGAAAATGTGGTGAAGCACACAAGGAAGGTAGTGGAGGTAGATCCTGTTACTAAAACCGAAACTATTAGACATGAAAAAGTTTGGAATTACACTATTGCGGATATTAGCCTGTTGGCCTTTGGAACTAGCTTTCCCCAGATATCATTAGCCACTATTGATGCTGTACAAAACATAGGGAAGCTCTATGCTGGAGGTTTGTTTTCAAAAAGCGTTTGTCCTGTTCCTTTCTTACCATGGAATATTAAAATCAAGTTTGATTTGTTTGTCGATTGTCATCTTGATGAATTTGAAATTTAGGGATTATATGTCAGTAAGTAATATTTTTTTGCTGCTATTCTATGTCTTTCTACTTTGACAGACAGTACTTCTAAAGCTGAAATTGTATTTTTATTTGTAGGCTATATAGAATACTAATTCGGTATATTTTGAATTATTCTCTTCATTCCCATGTAATTCCCTCAAATTGCTAAGCAAATGTTAATAGACCAAGCAAATGATTTTTCATTATTTTCCTTGTTCACTTTTGGCTATTTTCCTTGTTCAAATTGCTAAACAAATGTTAATATATATGTACACATTCACACAATTACTAATAGATTGTTCAAATTTGGTTTGGCTTCTTGGAAGTGCAAATAGTTGTTCTGATGAGTGACTTGAGTGCTTACTGTGACTTTCTTCCTTTTGAATAAAATTTGATTGTGCATTATTTGTTTTATTATGAGCTTGAATTCTTTATGGAATTGTTAAGGGCTTTAGACTGTTAATCGAGAAAGTAAACCCTTTATAATTACTGAATATTCAGGTTTGGGACCCGGAACACTCGTTGGTTCTGCTGCATTTGACCTTTTCCCCATCCACGCTATTTGTGTAGTAGTTCCAAAAGCAGGAGAGCTGAAGAAGATTGCTGATCTAGGGGTATGGCTGGTGGAGCTGTTTTGGTCATTTTGGGCTTACATTTGGTTATACATAATTTTGGAGGTAATCTTCCAAAATTCTATAAATATGCATTGCTTGCTTCCTTTTTATTTTCATCAACTTATTTCAAGTTGTTTAAGAACTCTAATCTGGCCTACATTTCTCGATAGAAGACTTCTCAACTAAGAAACTGTAGTTAACCTGTGAAAAATTTAGAGAAAGATAGTGAGAAAAGTTCTTAGACTGCCGCGCTTCCAAGAATGTTAGATGTGGTTCTTAGTTTTCCATGGGTAGGGTCTATAAGTGCATTTGCAACTGCATCTCCTAAGTAGCACTGAATTACAATCTTGTGTCCCAATCAGCTAGTCAGAATAATTATAACTCTTGACACTTAAGCTTAGATAAGTTTAAAAACAAAAGTATTTAAAAACAACGCACGTCTTCGAGAATACTCATCAAGAAACTGAAAGTAGGTATGGACTCCAAAAGTTGTGACTCTGTGGGAGGCCTTGTTGACAGTACTACAATACGGATTACTATTGATCCATGCTTATGCTCAAGACAAACGTTGGCCCTATATTTCTCTACCTATGTATGTGCTTCTATACTTGCTTCTTTTTTATTATATTTAACTAAGGATTTAAATTTCATTATTCTCTTGTTGAATCTTTCTAGTTTGATGCCTTGTTTTTCATTTAAAGTGCAAGAGATGAGCGGCCAGAGGATTGGGTACCAGAGGAGACTCCTTATTTTCAACAGGAAGCCCATCAGAAGGTGAATTTCTCTGAGATAAAGCATGTTAATGAAGAAAGTGGGAACACTGCTGATATTTTTTCCATTCATTCAGAAAACCCCACAGGTAGTTCTCCCACCTTAATATAGTAAAGTTTGGCTTGATTTATCACAATGTTTTCTTCTCATGAAACAGCTTGTTCCGCATTAGAAACATCCTGAAATGTCAGAGCCATCTCATGTGCAAATTTTGTAATTTGTAGATCCATTGTATGTCACAGTACCTCAAATAGATGACGAGGAAACAATGTTGGAGGATACCCAGTTGCTTACAATTTGGAGACAGCAATTTGTGGATGCACTGAGGGTACTTTCTTTTATGTTGCAAGTGTATTTTTAAGGTTAAATGCTGATATCATTAAGAAAACAACCACATCCTAGCCTTACTACATTATCAATTGACATTGTTGAGCTCTTGAAGAGCCAATTTTTTCATAAAACTATTTAGAGCAAGATCTTATTCTAACATTATTAGTGAAACTGTAACTAACTGATTCAGTTAATCAGGTAATTTCAATGATTTTTTGGCTATGAAAGATTTGGATATGGGCCTCTTCTGATAAAGTGTATTCTATTGTGGTAGTGCGATTGATCTTCTCAGATATATCCATATAAATGTCACAAACACACTTTGTTTGGCATAGTTAAGTTTGTCCTTTATGTTCAAATGTGTTCTTAAATGAATATATTATATGATTATTTTCTGTCGATAAATTCACTTTTTTTATTGAAAACCAATTAAATATGAAATTATTTCTAGTCCTGAAGCACAAAGAAAACGATAATAAGCAGGAAAAAATGATGAATGACCTCAAGGATTTTAAGGAAAAGTTCAATTTGAAGATCATGTCTGCGCTCCTGTCGTGATGTCACACTTTTATCTTTTTCCACTTGATAATTCTCATAATTATGAGTCTATCTTTCTCCAATTTCGCTTATCTTTGAAAATCATTTTATATCTCTTTTAATTCACCGCATTTTATGCCTCTTACATTCACAAATGATTCCTAGTATCTCTGTTTGCTCATAGTTAAATTTCCTGGTAAAAGTTAGCTCACTGTTTACAATTCTCCAAATTCCCTGAATCAGTTTATGATCCTGCACAATCAAATGACATATGCAAAATTGTAAAATGAAAATTCTTAATCAGTCAAGCTGAATTTGAGTAGATATATCCTTATTGTTACTTTATGTAGTCATAAATTTTAGACATTAATTTAAACATGGAACTTATTGTTGAAGTTAGGAACTGAATAAAATGATTATTCATGCATTGCAGAAAATATTGTGAACCTTAATGTACTAGCAAATAATCCTTATGAAAAGTTCGATCAATATATTGTCAATATCTGAAGTCCAGTCTGTAATTTCAACAGTTGGAGAACCCAAAAACAAAAAAGTTCACAAATATGTATCTCCTACTAGCACGAATTTTCTGGCAATTGCTGCTTTTACCATGGAGATTTCTGTTTGCTTTTGTTCCTCCTTGCCAAATTGCTCATGGATGGATCTCCTTCATTTTCTCCCTGCTTTTCATCAGTGGAATAGCTTACATTGTGACTAGGATCACAGATCTTATAAGCTGTGTTACAGGTTTTCTTTCTCACTCGATGATATTCCTGTCCTCTTTGCAGATCATCATAGATCCTAAGTAGTCTTTACAATTGTCAGTTTTGCATTTTTGAGTTTTTTTCCTTCTTTGACAGGAATAAATGCTTACGTGATAGCATTTACAGCCCTAGCCAGTGGAACCTCGTGGCCTGATCTAGTGGCAAGCAAGATTGCTGCTGAACGTCAAAAAACTGCTGATTCTGCAATTGCAAATATCACTTGCAGGTCTTTCATTTCGACATTCACCTCATTCTATCTTTAGGAATGACTCACATGTCATCATTACATCATGAATTGCCTTAACACTTTTCTTGAATAAGGACATTAGTACTAAGTATATTCCTGGATGCTTTCGATATTTACACTCTAGTAGTTTATACCGTGATGGTTCTAAAAGAATGTCATTATCTCAAGAGGTTCAACTCCTTATTGGTCTGATTATGTGTTTCTAGCATCTCATCAGATTTAAAACATAATTTGATCGATACTGATTAGGTTTTTAGTACTAATATTGTGGAGCTGGCTTATAGAAGTTCGTGAAGTATGTATGCATGTTATGCTAGCCTATAGATGAAGATTGAAATGTGAATTGCACAAATAGCATTATCTTAAAGTTGTCCTTTAATTCTTGACAGTTATGAACATAGGTAGAGTTATTTGCTGAGAAAAACTTTGATCGAAGAAGGCACCTAAACAAGTTTTGTAATTGACAAATGTTTATCTATGAATACATTTTTCGAATATAACACATATTTTTTCCATGAAGTCAATTTCAAAAATTAAAAAACTAAAATATCCAATAGAGCAGAGATCACAGTTATACATATTCTTTATTCACTTTGTCCTTGCGAAGCCTTCCGGATACTAGGAAATCTTGCATACTAATATAGAAATGCTTGTATAGCCTTCTAAATAACTAAATATTGGATTTCAGATTGAAACTTTACTATTTTGTAATATGTTTATTCTCTTCCATTTTATACCCATCTGAATCCTGTATCTATGAAGCATGGGTGAAAATGTCGTTTGCTTTTATTTTATGGCTTGCCAAATCAATTTTTTATGAAGTTGGTTATTGACTTCGTTATTTATTCTTTTTGCAGCAATTCAGTGAATATATATGTTGGAATTGGTGTTCCATGGCTCATTGATACTTTGTACAACTTCATAGCATATCGAGAACCTCTCCGTATCCAAAGTGCAGAGGGACTAAGCTTTTCGTTAATTGTTTTCTTTTGCACTTCTGTCGGGTGTATATCAGTTTTGGTTTTGAGGCGTATAATTTTTGGCGCAGAGCTAGGAGGGCCTAGGCTCTGGGCATGGATTACCTGTGCCTTCTTCATGTTGTTGTGGATTATTTTTGTTGTACTATCTTCACTCAAGGTTTCTGGATTCATTTAGAATTTTATATATAAATATTGAGTAAACACCACGTTGATATATGAAATTTGAGTTTGTTTTTGATAAATATTTTTATAGAGAAGAGTCTTTAAAAAATGTATCTTTCTGGATGTGTTTGTATTTTGAATACCAAATGCTTATAAAAAAACTTACATGTAATTTGATAACTTCTTTGTAAAGACTTATTTTTAAGAATTTTAATCAAGAACATATCATTCAACATTCACAATTTTTATAGGCCAATTTGGATATTTAGAGGGAAAATAATTTTAGACACTTCAATTTATTATGTAGAGCTCGGGCAATATCCTCTAGTGCATTATGTTTCCCAAGTGACATCATACTTCGTCCAGCTGGCTAACAGCACTCAAACCTCTGGGTTTTTCTTTATCTTCTCATGTATTTCATAAACTTAATATAAGTTGAAGTTTTTCCTTTTTCTGATTTACCACTTAATGATGTTGTATTAGTCTTGGTTATGCTTCCATCAAAGAATTGAGTTCTCCCTCGAGAGAGTCGTTATAAAAACTTGGTTTGCCGTGCCAACTCCGGGGGTATGTCCAGAATAGCTTTGTAAAAGACCCCTCTGAATTGCTTGCTTCTCATCCACGAGGAGACACTTAAGGTTGTAACAACATATCGAAAATTAAATTCCTAAAACCATTTGTAACAACAAAAGTTTGTTTGATTAGAATTGTCCTCGGATGATAATTCATCGTCAAAATAGTGAAGCACTCATTATTAGAAGAACTTAAATTTATCTGATTCGCAGTCTTCCAACTTTTATCAAAATTGTTGGGAGAACTCTCGTTTAGTCATAGGCACTCACCGAAATAAAAAGAACAGGGAATTCATCCTGATATTATTAAAAATATATAATTACATCCATTTTTAAATTTAAAATTTCTCAAAAAATATCGTTATTGGGGAAAGTCAGAGACATGAATTTGGGACTCAGATCTACATTTTTAATTTTCGAATTTCTCGAAAAATATCGTTACTGGGGAGAGTCAAGATACATGAATTGGGACTCAACGATCTAGTCAAAAGATGCCCGATGCAGACGAAATGCTACTTTAAGAAAACTAACACTTGCCATCGAAAAAACAATGTAAAGCTTCCATATTGAAATAATGTATCTGCCAGTTACAACAGAACTTCAGAAGGGCAACCAAATCTTGCACATCCAGCTCCCCACTGCCACGTCTGCGTAGGGAAGCAACTCACATCCTGAAACAAACATTCATATGCCCACTAGAACTTCTAGTTCAAGCAAATGCACCAGCACATGCAGTAGCTGGAGCAGCTTCCACCTGTTTCTTTGCAGAACTGTATTTTTTTGTTATAAACCTGGACAAATCAACGAGATGAAAAATTCACAAATCATACTATATATACCGATGCTTATTGCCAGAAACAGCATCTATAGATAATGTTTTGCCTACTACAAATAACACAGCAATACATGTTATTTTCAATACTATCCCTCTGTATGTTAATTATTAAGCAGATAATTGGAGGAACAAAAATAATTACGTCAGATATCTCTCAAAAGCAGAACTTGATGATCGTTATTGGTCGAATAGGAAACTTGAATCAGAACTATTATGTTTTTCAACAACCACAAGGCCCTTACATTTCATGGAAAAGGGAAATAAATCTTTCCAATTTTAAACTTATAACAAGTAAATCATTCAAAAACTGCATGTGAAAGAAAAATTGATATCAAGGTTTAAATTGCAGTCACAATTACAAATCCATGTAGCCGCGATTGAAATTGCGAGGGAAAGACATCAAAAAGCCTTCACATTGTAGTTACAATTGCAGTCATGGAAACCCTATTTTAAAACGTTGATACATGTCCGTATCTAAGGATGTTCCATGGTGAACATATAGCAAATGAAAGGTTCGCTCAATTGGAATTTACCACATTTAGAGGAATAATTAAAGATTACAACTTTAATGTTTTAGATATGAGTTGCTTGCAAGTTTCCTGTGTATACTAAAAGGTTACAAATAACAGATGGCGGAACATGGCAGAAGGCCAACATTCCGCCATCTAAACAAGCCATTCATCATTGCCTATGGAGAGGGGTTTTGGAAACTGTCACGTTATAGCATTACGTCGTTACGGCAGCTCTGAAAATGGTAATTTTTTAACATTCGTACAGTACTACATCCTTTTGAAAAGAAAAAGAGAGTAATACTTTAAGCATAGTTATCAGTTTGGGATGGAAAACGCTACTGGGACAACCACTACTTTAAATATTATAATACAAACTAAATTTATACTGCAAATAAAAATACTTAAAAAACAAGATAAAAAGATTGAATTACAGGCTATACTGTGCACATAAACAATCACCATTAACCGATAGGACCAATAAGAACATAGCAACGGTGTAAAAAATTCCAAGATGGCGGTTAAATTAATACCAAAAAAAAAACATGAAATAAATAGCAGATGTGAGCTGGGAAGTTTAAAGGAAGAGCAGACTCAACATAAAAATAGTCCTATAACGTGCGAAGGAATAGAGGTCAAACAGAGGAAACCTTTAATGGAATATTTTACCTTAAAAAAGCCGAAGTGTTACGGGAAAAAATGGGTTTCTGAACCTTATGTCACAGTAGCAGCCACAATATATGGCCGCTATTGAAAAGTACTCAACTATTTGAATCCCAGAGTTCACAAGACTGCCCCACTCCACTATACCCCGTTAGGTGAAGTAATCGACTACTATGATTATAATTTCTTAAATAAGTTACATACTTTTGCAATAGGAAAAGAAACAATGTAGGGGAGGTTGTTAATTCCCCAACCAGTGCACCATTGCCATTTCCATATATCTCATGCAGAGAAAAAAATGTACACTAAAGTTCCAAGCCAAGTAAAAGGACGTGCACAAAGCATTGTTACCTAAAGAAGTCCCTCCATAGCAATTCAAACATCAACCAATTTGTTCCAGTTTTGGACGAGCCATTACCACCATCATTCCGATTCGATGCAGAAATGGACCTGCAGTAACACAATTCACCAGTGAGCAAACACCCTATTCATACAAAAACCAATACCCTTCAACAGAAGAACACAAAGAACAACACACCTGCTGGCAGTCTTCTTGAGTTCTTCATACATTGTGCGAGGGGAGAGACATCCCATTGCCAACCAGGGAGAAATCTTGCAGGAGAAGTTGGCCCCATATATACTGTGTGTTCCATCCTTATACCCCTTGTGTGGCTGAGCTTCACACTCAGCCGCAAACTTTTTCAGCCTCTGAAGTGCCTCAGTCTCCCCTCCTACCATAGAAGCATTAGCACCAGACTTCCCATCCTGCACAATACAGACCATTGATGAAAACAGTTGAAACCAATAAGATTATTGATGATAACGCTTGAAACCAATAAACAAACCTGTGGCATTGCGGAAGATGGATTAAGGCCAAGGTCCATCAAGGAAGGAACATCACCAATCTCAACATCTCCGCGAGAAGGCATTCCCTTAAGCTGATCCAAAGCCTCAATTGTCTTCCGAATCTCCAATTTCTGAACCCTATCCCTAAACCCTCCGTAATTCGAAGGCATATCCTCAAGCTTAAAAGGCAAATCCTCCACATGATACAACGTGCTTCCCCAGAAGTATTTCACCTCCACGTTCTCCTCCTTCATCGCCGCCTCCACCTTCTCCTCCGTCTTCACCTCGTCGTGAGAAACCTCCCGGTGCGCGTACACCGCGTCGGCCCCGACGGCCTTCGCCAGCTCCACCAGCACGGTCTCGGGCTTCCCGACGCGCACAACCAGATCGGAGCCGCGAGCCTGGAGGTTCCGCCGCAGGTCGGCGACGGACTCGATGAGGAAGGTGGCGCGGTATGGGCCGGTCTTGTCGAAGCCGGAGGCGGACTTGCCATAGTCGGCGGGGTCGAAACAGTAGACGGGGAGGACGGAGAGGGATTCGTTGTTGGCGGAGGCGAGACACTCGTTATCGAGGACGCGGAGGTCGTTGCGGAACCAGACGACGGCGGCTCGGCGAAGCGCGGCGGCGTTGGAGGGGTCGCGGGGGCGGTGGGGGCCGAGGGAGAGAGGGGCGTGGAGGGGGGTGGCGGAGAGGGAGGATTTGAAGGAGGTCTTGGAAGGAGTGGGGGAAGCGGTTGAGAGAGAAAGGTGGGTTAGGGATGAAGCTTGGGTTGGAAGCTTGACCTTGTTGGGTTGAGGGGTTGTTGGGATCTTGGGTTGTCGAAAGGGGAAAACGGTGGGGAGAGAGAGGGACAGTGATGCCACTGCAAATGGTGGTTCTGTGGATAGTGGTGTCTTCTGTGTCTGTTCCTCTTTCTCTGTTTCCATTTGGTGAGTTGAATCCATTTTGGAAGAATGAAGATAACCCCAAAGGTGTTTGGTTGAATGTGTGTGAGAGTGTAAGTTATGTTATGCTGTGCTGGGTTGTGTTGTGGTGGCTTATCTTCTACCTACCTCTGCTTTGTATTGTTGGTTGGTGGTGAGTTCTTTCTCTCTCTCTGTCACTCTCACTCTGTGGCTTGGATTGTATCAGTATCATGCCTTCTCATACATACATACATTAGTTAATTAATTAATAAACTAATTTTATGCATAAAAGCTTTAAAAAAATTGTCCAAACACAATTATTTTGAGTTTCTGCCCTGTTAAATTATAAATATGGTCATTTGGAACTAATTTTGTTAATGGTTCATCTCATCTTCATATATAGTCTGCTATTTGATATTTTACATTTGGAGAGGAGCCACCTACACCCTTCACCTAACCTCTTTTTTTTTTTTTCTTGCTTTCCAGCTTTTCATTCTCTAATTTTTGTATCTCAACCTTTTTATCACTGATTTTCGTTCTCCTATTATTCCTTTTCTGATACTTTATTTTTGAGAAATCGTAAACCCTATTTTTAGTCTATGTATAGACCGAAAAGATAGATAAAGAGAAAAATATAAATAAAAAATGGTAGTTACATGTAATAATATGACATAAAATGAAAGAAAAAAAGAATAGAAGTAACAACAAACGTGGAATCACATTCTAAATTGTTGTTTAAGTTAAAAAAACAAAAGAAATTTTGGTCTCAAGTAAAATAATAAATGGACGATAATTGATATTTCTCTTAACAATATTAGTCCAATCATTTTATTTATTATTATTTTTCACACCTATTTATTTATTTTATAATTTTTTGCCTCCACCAAATAATTCATTATATTTCTTTAATTTCCGTCGTTCTTGTATCCTCATAAAAGGTGAAAAAAAAAATGATTATTAAGTTTTTCTTTCTTTCCAATTTTTAAGCAGAATAATTTTATATGTTTTCTAAAACTTATTTTCATCAATTCTCTTAGCTATTAAAATATAATGAGAGGTTACAGCTGCATGGCCACCGCAAGTGTTCCTCCAGTCTTGGAGGAAAAATAATTGCGCTTACAAAATTACCCCTGCATGCACTTCTCGAACTTTAGTTTCAAATCACTGGCTAAAAGTAAATTCTTTTATGGAAAAAGGGCGCTAAAAGCCCTGAAAAGTGAAAGTTAAAGGATGCTTCCCTTTTTTCTGGTCTTCACAACTCTCTTGGTAGACTTCTCATTCGAATGCGAGTTGCCAAAAAGAATGATCAATATTTAATGGGTTTTGTGACCCTCCGTTAGCATTGAAAATGATAATGTATAATTAACACATTATCAATGCCAATATGCCATCAAGAGGCAGGGCAGCTTCAACAGAAATTCCATGAGCCAGATTCTGCAGACAAAACGGTTTTACGTTTTGGTTTTGATGATTCTCATTTCTTTTTTGTTTTGTTGAAATAAGAACAACACAGTAGTTACTCAATAAAAGTATCAGTTCATAGAGCAGAGCCTATTAACTAACCCTTGTGCTACTTGTTTTGAACATTCCGAAGGACATGATATTCACCACGATTGTCTTCCAACCAAGTTCATTGATGATCCCCTATTGTCTTGCAACCAAGTTTATTGATGATATATAGCTTCATTCGTAGAGTGAGTGAACCATATTGGTAGTAGCTGAGCGCATTGCTGCCAGGATCTTCCCAACAGTGCAGGTAATTTTGTGGAATGATAGCAGACTTCATTGACGAACTACAACTATGGTATTCAACATCCTTAGAAAGGGTACACGAAATAGTACCTGAGGGGCTTGAAGGTGACAGACATCTTGGAACAGATTATGGTGATACCTTAAGCATGTGTTTTGTCAAAATTTGATGTCCTTTTGGACATTTGATCAGACAATTGCGAGTGGAAAACTTTGTGACTTCACCCACATACCTAGAATCACCAGATATACAAAGCAGATTTGCCGGATACAATGACTTTGGGCAAAATTCATAGTATAAATTGTTTCGGTTGGGAGAGGGCGTGCCCACCTTCCACAAACAAAAACCACAGGGTATCACCTAGTTTAGCACGTAGTAATAATATTAAAAGCCAAATTGCACTATACACAAATATCACCGCTCACATCTAGAAAATGCAACAGCCAAATAGCATATGCACCAACCACCTTCCAAACCGGCCTGTGCTTCCGAAAGAATCAACAAAATCAGCTAGGATCCAGAAACACAACCAAACTGACCAGTGTTTACATGTTTACATTAAAATCAATCAAAATCAGCTAGGATCAAGAACCACATAGCAAGTGGAATGTGCAACTGGCTTTCAAAGAACAGTTGCATGAAGGTCAAACAGCAATTGTGACTTGAATGTCAACATTAAAATCTGTCACTCCACTGAAGCTCACATGCCAAATACCCTGAGAAGCAAGAAACTTTGGAGTTGTGGCAGAATGATATACTATTGTTGGTTTAAAGCAGGAAGCGTAGGACGTGGCCTAACAACATTCAGAACTCCCCTTGCAGTTGCCTGTTAAGGATAATAATAAACAGTAAGAAATATTGATCTAAACAATCCCATTAAGTATCTATCCGGTTGTTGTTTTACCTCAAAGAACGAATTAAGATTTAATCGCAGGAGAAAACGTCTCAAAAACGGGGCTCGCTGACTTCCAGCAAGTCTGCTGCTGCGCAGTATAGTGTACAAGGAATTTGATTTCTTGTTGAATTCCTGTAGATGTTATTAGATTAGAGAAAGCAAACAATAAATAAACAGCTAAAACTACCAATAGATTTCACTAAAGGATGGAGATCTCATCTAAAATATAGAAATGAAACCATTAATTTGGAAAGGCCCAATAAATTGAAACAGGGAGGAAAAATTGTGACTTTATTCAATATACAGATTGCATTTAAATATAAATCTACCTAGCAATTTAGCCCAGGTAGAGTAAATTTCTATGGATTCATCTGAAGTGAATAAAGAAAGGTTCTACTTTTGACGGTATAAATTAGAGAATAAATGACAATGAGGTAGAACTTAAGATATTTGAAGGGAAACACAAGTCTCAGGAAAACATTCCCATATAAATTTTTGCCACCTTCCACTAAAAAAGGTGATCTGTGAGCAGAACCATAAAGAAGCAACTATATTGTAGTTTTTCTAACTACCACCAGACAAGTTCGAGAATAGATAACTAATATTGTATAAAAGTCCATTCTGAAGTTCATCGAATCCAATTTAGCCTGTCTTATGGTAGACCTAAGAGGTACAGCTATAGAATTCACATATTTATCATCATAACCTTACCCTAATCATTGATTGTTAAATCATAATAAATTATATGGAGAAACAAGAGTATTTTTCTGTTATATAATACAGCCTGAATAATCTAATATATAAAGCTGTATGAGGACAATAATAGCTTTATTAAGATACTTGTTTCTGTATAATTATTTGGCAAACAAAACCAGCAATGCATATCACCTCAGCTATATGTTCCAGTTCAGAAGTATTTGAACAGTTATCTTGGTTCTCAATATTCCAGCAAAATTGCAGGCAAAGCTTCATGATACTATCCAGTATCCTCGATACAGAACCAATGTCCAAGAAAGTTTGTGAAATCAAGGCTGAAAGGTACCTGTTCGATACATAAAAAGTCAAATAGTATGATGTAGTAGTAATAAGCAATATTTAGGTAAAAATAGCTACCAGAAGAAATACAACAAAGCACAGTAGCGAAGTTTATCATTCACAAAGCAGTAATAGTTTAAACATCGAGGCACCTGACACATGCTTCCAAAGAGAATAAAGTGCATATTAACCAAATCCCCAATTTCTCATTAAACCACTAGTTCAGGGTAAAGGAAACTCTATTCTGATCTGCTGTTACTATCAATAAAAGCAACAAACTGAAACAGAAGTTATCTTTGACCATAAAAAATAAAATACGATTCCTAGGTGAGCAATAGGACATAACTCGTGGAGTACTGAGTCAATGGTCACAAAGAGATGTATTTAATTTGGATAACATGACCGTGCTGATTTTCATAGTATGCATGTTGAAATTGTTCAGAAAGCAAGACGATTTTACCCCACTAGAATGAAAACACTAAAAGCATGCAATTCAGAGAGTATTACTCTTGATGAAAGCCCACAAGTTCTGTAAAATCATGAGACTCTTGAATATGAGATTGCAAAATATTCCATTGAGACTCTATCACATCAACCTGCAAAAGGAAAGCACAATTTTAAATGTAAAACAAACATTTTATTTGTTGCTAAAAGGTACAATACACAAGAAATTGTAATACCATCAGCCAGGTTTTTTTGCTAAAACCAGACACAAATTGGAACTTTTTGCTAATAATAATAATAATCTTCATTTAGCACCTATTTGGCATCTAGAATTTTGAGCATGAAATTGAATATTAGAATTAAATTGAGCCTGTAAATTCCAATTTTAACAATTGTACCTTCTCAAAATTAGAATCATAATCTTAAATGGTAATGTCATGGAATCACAAAATAACCAGCCCAGTCCATTCCTAATTCTTAAACGACCCTAAAAGATTACCAATTCCACTTCTAGGAATTAAATTTGCGTTCACACAAAAACAAAAGACATTTCTCTATTAGAATCAAATTGCACGTTTTACAACTTGAGTCTCACGTTAAAAGTAAGGGATTTATAAGGCCTTAGGCTCTCCAACTACAATATCTAGATTGACTTGCTTTTGTGGTGGGGTTCTCCCAAAGTTTTTATCAATTTATGTCAAAGCTTTTCACCATGTCTCTCAACAGCAAACAAGTATTGACAGAGCATTGTAGTCTTTGTACAAGAGTAAACTAGTCGAAGAGCTAGTATAGTTAACTCTTATGGGTACAAGGCTACAAAGCATGATGGAATTTTAGGATCCAATACAAGGTATAGGACTTGAGTATGCGATTCTACAGTGGAATTTACAAGACCTTGGAATCTCCAACTATGATGTCTAGCATGGCTAAGCTTCTGGGGTGTAGTACACCCCAAGATTTATATCAGTCTCTCATGCTTCTTCATATACTCCCAACAAGTTTGAACAAGATATAAATCTCCTATTTTATAATTTATAAACTAGCTTCTCTGTGTTTGTTGGACAATAGACACTTTGGTTATGTTAATTTGACAGTATAGCCAAATTGACTGTGAATGCTTTGTAATACACTTTTTTTACATGTTCAGAAGACTTTTTGCTAGTATATTCAGCATATTGCACCAAACCGCGTGAACCCAAACAAATATAGCAGTACTGAACTAGTATATCAATCCTACAATTACTTCAAAGTTCAAATTATATTTATATTGGCAAAAGAACAAATTTAACATCAAAGGCAAGATATGAATATCAACCTGAATATAAAATTGGAGATTTCTGATCAAGAATGCCATATGTTCTCTAACACGCCACATTGGTCGAAATCTCTGTTGTTTCTGCTGTGTTTCTGAGCACTTCTCTTGATCATTTCGGCGTTTGGCAAAATCACTATGATATTGGTGCATTACAGATGCCCATAGTTTCTCTAATTCCATTTGAGTCCGTTTGAGTCGTAGTAAGTATTGGAATATTCTAAGGTACCTGTTATTGTGCAGAAAATTTACTAACCTAGAACTAACATAATAAGTTTATTTTAAGATATATAGGCCCTATTTAAATAAACTTCTCCATAAGTACTTTTGAAAAAAAAAAAATATGAAGCTAAAATTAACAAAGTTTCTCCATAAGTTGAAGTTAACCTATGCACTACACAACTTTTATAAATGCTCTCATGTAACTCTAGAATATGATGTGCATGAGTTTGGTTTAAGAAACATGAGTTTGTACACGCTCTCATGTATCAAAGCATTGTTTTAGTATGAGAGGGAAGGAACAAATCCTGATTAAGTGATTATTGAATATTAAATGTCAAGATTAAAACACAAAGTCATGTGACTTTTGTAAACACTTTTTTCAATCTTGACCATTTAAGCCAGAGTGTCCAATGGTCCCCATGTCTTCATATTAAAACTAAACCAGTGGTCTCACAAGATATATCCCCTATATAAATATGTATATCTCTTAAACCAATGACCCTTGTCATAATGTAACATTTGCATATCCTGCACACTTGGCATACGAAGCCATGAAACAATTTAAGAAGTTTTATACCATAAAGGGCTTCCAGTTAGAATAACAGGACATTAGCAGTAGTAACTTACTTAGAGAGGACTTCTTGAGTAAAGAACAAATGCAAAGGCCAATCAACAGAATACCCAAGAGCAATACCATCCCAACCATCTACTGACACTTCTGATAAAGCATTTGAAAGTGAAGCACCAGCACCACCATCCACAGAAGAGGTTGGCTTTGGTAAATCTATTAGGGAAGGTTTAACTGTGATTCCAAAAGATGGCATCCTAAAGGATGAAGAGAACATATTAGCCCACATTGTTCATAACGGCTCACCATGCAGTTAACAGAAAAAGAAGGAAAAATAATGAGTATGGATCCTAACCGCAACGACACTTTAGAGAAATATCTGTCTTCTTCACCAATAGTTTTTAATGCAGCCTGCATTTCAAAGGAGCTGCAATTAAGCTTTCTTAATGCATCTAAAAACATTAAAATGTTGATGTAACTAACTGGTGAATGGCTTGAAGTCAAAAAATCATTCATATCATAAGGTAAACAAACCAGCTGAAATGGGACCATCAGATCAGCTTCAGCTGTTGACTGGCGTGGTGGCAATCGCATCAATTGACGACTTTCTTCAAGGAAACACTTGCATAAATAATGAGTAAATCAAAGACGTCAGTATAATATCATTAAAATTTCAAAATAAACTGAAGTTTGAACTTCAGTGAGTAATTGATGCATATCCAAAGGCACGGGATATAGATGAGACACTTCCCAATGTATTTCCTAGCTATAAGTTTAAACCAATCTGTAACTTATATTTTGTAACTGAATTATTTAGTAGTTCAGAAATCAAATAAATATACAGATTCAAAGAATATTTTTTACCATTCACAAAATAGATCATTCCAAAATAAAAAAGAAAAATACGGTAGATGTTGGAGATCCACAAATGACAGGGAGAAACTCACCTAACTACCATAATATATCAATTACAAATTACTCAAACCTACTATCAAAATTCAAAATAATCAGTAATCTACCATAAATCTCACTAAACATTGACTGATTAAGCCTAATGTAGTATAAAATGCCATAGACACAAGCACACACAAGCATTATAATAAAATCAATACAGGGCCAGTTTGTTAAGGATTTAAAAAGAAGTGATTCTGATGTATAATAATTTAGGGATTATTATTTAGAGAACTTTAGAAAAGGCTGAAGTTAATTATGTTTGTTTACAATAAAAAATCATTTTTAAAAAAAATAAATAATTGATTTTATGAGAAGTTATTTTAAATAAGTTTTTATTTTAATAAAATTTCTTATTATTTGTAACAACACATAATAAACCAAAAAAGTGATTATCTTTTTTAAAATACTATACCTCGGTGAAAAAGGTTTAAATAAAGGTGCTCATAATCAGTTTCAAGATATAATAAAAGAAAAAAATGCATGCAGAAAAGGAGAAAACATATGATTTGCATCACTATTTGATGGATGGATAGTGTTCTCAAGCGTTCAAAACTCCTATTCCCCCTGGCAGAAAGGGTCATGAGGGTATATGTTGGATCTGTGGGCCAAGTTCAACCCAACAGCCCTTGTCCAATGGTTGAAATAGGAAAGGCTCCCATTGGATACAGGATGTTGTGAGCTTAGAGTTGGCATGGTGGTCAGGTAAGCACTCTTGATCATATCACCTCCCTGCCCCAACCTCAACTCTTCATTTCATACAGTTTTTTTCTAACAACGAAAACAAAATTTGCAAGATGACGCAGTTACTGCCATTCAAAATGTTAGCATAGATTAGATAATATTTCAAGCTTTACCTGGAAGAAATCTCCTTTTGCCAATAGAAAATAGTCTTTTAAGGCCTTCAAGTGGCCATTCAAGTCAGCACGTACGACCACAAGCTGCAGACACAAAGGGAATAGAAATTGAACGCTCTGAACATAAATGCTCCAAAAATTAATAAATACATGAACCAGAAGATGTATGTTAAGCACCTGCCAGAGATGACTGGCTGCAATAGTCTGAACAGAGTCCACAGCACATTCAAATGATCTTTTATGAAATTCAGATGATTCCTGTGGAAAGTTAATAATGAGTTTGCCTAAAAACTAACTAGAAACTTTAATAGTAAAGAATGATATTAGTCAGTTAGTTAGAACCAAAGAAGTATGACACATCAAAGGCTGCCAACAATCCAACTATTTAATAAAACAGCTTTGGAAAATCAGCATCTATATGAATGAGTCAAATACTGGACATGAAAACCTTTAGGTTCAGAAGCATTGCTTCAATCTTATCTGCCTCAGATTGTGGAAGCAAATCATCTCCTATTCCCATATTAATTGCAGGTTCCCTATGGAAATGAAAACGCCCTGCTAACCCATGTATTTTCTGAAAACTTTTAGGCATTTGAGGAACAACATCCCCAGACTGGAAGGAAGGACTTGGATTTCGTAGAACCCTAACAGCTTTTCCGGCAAAAAGAATTGATTCAGCAACACGCATAGGTATATATTCTGGCAGCATATCCTGCAAAACAAAATGTATAAATATTAAAAATTGTACGTATCAACCCTTAGTGACCTGTCAATCTAAAGTTAACGACAATTAGAACTCCTGAACTGAAGTGGACAATTCATGAAGGATGAAACATGGAATTCATTGATACAGAAAAGTGAGCCTACAAACACTAAGCCAAAACAATATTCATGAAAATATCATGTTTGTTTCAAGGAATGACACTCCCAAGAATACTAAATGTTATTCCCGAGTAAATTAAAAAATACGTTTGGTTAGATTTTGATACTCCTAGGAATATCTTCTAAAATTCGAAATCATTAAGAGTAGAAAGGGAAGCTATAATTGGGTTAGAAAAATAATCTTCCATATTCCTATGGGAATATAACTTTCCCAACCCTAGTATAGGAACAAAAATGAAGCAAAAACAAGGTATTACTACTTTCCCGGACTCAAACAGTACCTACGAATACTTTTTTATGGATTATAACGAACACGGGAATATTGCATTCCAAAGTTCACATTCTCAGCAACAAATTTTTAAACCTTCAGACAAACACACTCAAAGGAAATCAGCTCAGTGTCATGACATGACCAGAATTAGCTAATGATACCAAAGAAATATGAAAGCCCAAGTGCCAATCAGACAAAGATGCATCATCAGTTGACATGCGTGCCAACTTTTCAGAGATGTCCGGATGAGATGAGTTGTTTCCTACATCTCTATCTTCTTGCCTGAAAAGCAAATGAATGAGGTCAAATATATAATTACAAAAGAAAATAAGAGTTCTCAAACCTAAGAAACCAGAAATTATCAATGCTACCAAATAATCACAAAGTTTAAAAGAAGTGAAGAAGATGAACTAATATCCAGATAAATTAGTTTTCACGTACCAAACACATTATATATTTTACTAGCATAGTTTTTTCTTGTTTGGAATGGAGAGATCGGAGGTGATAAAACCTTTCGTCCTTTGATGATTTTGGTAAATAGGTTGTCTCAGGTATACAAGATAACGGATAATGTTGCATTATGGGGTTAGGTGTGGAGACAGTAAAAATAAAAGAAACAAAAACACTACGAACTGATATTCGCCTGATATAGTGTGATGTGCTATAATCTGATGATATGATAAAAAAAGGTAGAGTACTAACCCTTTATTTATACTAATAAGACTCCTACTAACAGGAGACCAATCATGCGATGATGAAATAAGGAAACCAAAAGTTTGTGAGGAATAGGAATTTAATCCTAAAAGATAATCTAAGATATTATAATATATAATCAAGATGATATAAGATGTTTTCATACATTGTAACAGATGAAACAAATAAGTATTATTTAGTCATTGTCAAGTCATGGTGACAATAGCATATAACAGTAACTATAGAAATATAGCAGAGGCTACAATCGTTTTGATAAATTATGACAATGATTGATAATAATAATAATAATAATAATAATAATAATAATAATAATAATAATAATAATTATCATTTATAACCAATTTAATAGTATGATACATCAATCGTGGAAATAACATATTTTCAACAAAGGCCTTTACAAAGTTTGGAAGTCCAGGATAATTAACAAAAGAATATATCTTACTCTCAACAATATTTTTGCAATACAACACCATATCAGTCTGCCCCTATAATTGTTTTGAGACACGATTACAAGCATATCAACAGTAGACACACTAAAAATTAATACGAGTTACCTCCTAATGAAAAATTCTCCATGCTGGTCTTGAAGAATCCCATAAACCATCCATGATGCAAGCTGGTTATACATGACCTGGTGTCCATGCCAAAGAAGCCTAAGCTTTGGACAAGAATAGCCAAGAAAGATTATAAGAATTAACCAAGGGTGAAAGCTGAAGACTGATGCGATGTTTCAAGGATCAGAAGAAACAAATTAGTCCCAAAAAGAAATCCATCATTAAACTACCCAACATGATAGTTCTCCATATTTTTACTTCACACCTATATTTTTTATAATAAATTAAAGATTTGCAGTGTCTAACAGAATTAAAACATTCATGACTTAACATTTTAAACCCTAGATGTTTTTGACTACTAGTCTAATCCAACAGCAGAATTTAGAGGCTAATCCCACATAGTTGGAATGCCATAACCTGCATCTTAACACTACCAAGAACACTATGCACCAAAAGAAATGCATACCTTTGCATGCAAGTCTGCAATTCAGGCACTCCACAGTGGCATCTCTTATGCAGAAGATTAAGAAGTTGACCTCCGCGAATATCATCACGCTCAATCTCCAGGATGAGCTCGTACAGAGGAGGCAAAAGGCAAAAAAACTGGAAAAGAAATCAAAAATCAAAATCAACATCTAAATAAACTGAAAAGAGAGAACAGAAAAAAATTACCTTGTTAAGGCCCTGAGTAACTGTCGCCAAGATAGGCATGGTTTCAGACAATAGCTTCTGTTCAATATGCAGAACGGCAGACCTATAAACTGAGAGCACTTCAACAATGCCATTGGCTAGGGCCCTACGATACACACTTCCCTTCTCCTTTTTCTCCAAAGGGTTCGTATTCGCAGACCTTATCCAACTTAAATTCCTGCACTTGGCCGAAAACCGCTCCATCTCCCTATAATAAAACCCCAACACTATGATCCTCTCAATAAGTTCCCTGCACCCAGCACAATCCATTAGAAAGTTTCAATTTTCAGGGTGCCCATTAAGAATTACCCTACAAAGCAAAAGAATTGTATTTTGGGATTTAGAAAAAAGAAAAGTTAAATCAAAAGGTGGAGTTAGAACCTGTCGCTTGGCTCGATAAAAGAGATGTCGGGAGCGAGCTTGAAAGTGCATTCGTCGGAGATGGGGGCTTCGGCAGTGAGATGGTCCCGCCGGTCGACGATTAAGTCACCGGTGTAGCCCAGTAAGGCTAGCAGAAGCTCGTGCAACATTGTAGTCTCTTGAGAATTTTACCTATCGCTTCTGGAGAAAATGCATGCGTTGAGGAAATTGGAACTTTTGGAGAAAAGGGTTGAATTGGATCAGAGAGATTTGAATATCTGTTTTAAGTGTGAAGCAAGTTCAAAATGAAAGTTCGAAAAGCATTGAGCAGCCGAAGGGCTATTTTTCCTGCAAAACTTAAACCACTCCCGTTACACTGCCACCGCTAAAAAAAATAAAAAGTATTATATAATTTTATGATTAATGTATATAGTATGAGATGTTGATTTTTGCTTTTCTTTAACTAAACATGCATATAATTAGCATTTTGGTTTGGTTTATTTTGGAAATACAAAAATTATTTACTAGTTTTCTAAGAGATGTTTTAAATAATAGTAAAAGAATTAACAATTATATATATTTTTTTGGCTAATTCCTTTAAAATAAGGAGTTGTAACTTGAAAATAAAGTGTAATTACAATCATAAATTAAAAATTTTAAAATTTTAAAGCTAAGAAAATAAAGTACACTTCTCGTTATAGCGGTTCAGAGAGAATTGTTGAGCATGTACTTGTATAGTAACATATTTTCTAGCGAATATTTATAAGAGACAAATTGTATATTTTCATTAAAATTAGATTTTAAAACTTAAAATTTATAGTAAGAAATTAAATTTGAATATAAACTCATACTAAATATTATATTTTTTATTACAAGTATTTTTATATAATTTGCGTAAATGTTATTTGAAAAACAAATGAAATTATTCATGAAAAATTTTCGATACCTCAATTAAGAATAGATCAACGTCCAATTACATTATACTAAAGAAATATAATCTTCAATTATTTTCTATTATTTATCAAATATAAACACTTAAAAATAAGAACTTTGTTGATATTGTAGCTTGGTTAGAGTTCAAGAAAAGTTTTGAGAATGATTTTATTATGTTTTTTTGTTGTTGTATTAGTTTAAAATTATTATAGTAAACTAACTTATGCAGGAGATGAAATATTTACTTTTGAATATTTATTATATTCAGTCTAATTTATGCATATCAAGTACAACCATACATATAATATTAAATACAATACTTACCTGCAATTGAAAATGATGATGTTATTGTAATTGATTAGTCATTGTAATTGATTAGAGAATATTGATGTAATTGAGTAAGAACAGATCCTGAAAAAACACAACATAGAGTAAAAGAGCATAGAAGGATATTTACTTGTTAAACCAAAATGTCAGGAAACATACATAAAACTGCTCTATTTTTCTTTAATAAGATAGAGAAAAACATGTGGTTAACCATAAAGACCTTTCTCTATATATTAAGATAAGACTCGGCTTACCTATTATTTATATATAAATAATATTCACATCCCATAATTAATAATAATATTTTAGTATATATATATATATATATATATATATTAATCTAAATTAATTATTATAATTTATGTATGTCTACAAAATTAATTTATCCAACAGGGGAGTCATTATTTGTACATAGTTTAAGTGTTTTTATATATATATATATTAGACTAATCGGCAACAATATACAAGTTTTGTTTGAATAGTCCTACTCTTACTTTGAAAGTGTGGGAGAAGAGGGGTATTTGCTACTATTTCTTTTCTATGTGTTATCTTCAAATGGAAATCTCACAACTTCTCTGCATAATCTTAATGGAAATAATTATATGATAGGTGATGTATCCAAAATAAGATCAATCTTTTATTCCAAGAATGACAAAAAAATTTGTGAGAGAAGGTGTTCAAGAACTTGGAACAAATGTTGTCGAGAGACAAAAGATAGATTATCATGGAAAAAGTGAATATATAGATACTTTAGAAAAAAGTTTGGTTGTTAGTATTGCATAGTTTGAACTTCTATAAATGAATGATTACTTGGATGCAAAATTCCACAAAACAGATAAAGTACTGTATTGAGAAATTGAAAGCTTGTATTTTAAGGATCTTGACTCCAAGATTTAATCTCATAATGGTGTCATTTGAATGAAACTCAAATCTTGAAGGAACAAAGGTGGGAGAGTTGTAAATAATTCTTGAGACACGGGAGTGAACACTCAGTGAAAGAAGTTTATTAGATCTTTTAATCAAGCCCTGCAATCTCAATAATATATATTACATTCTAACCATGGCACCATTAATAAGATAGGATGGGAAAATAAAAAGAAAAAAACAGTGTCAAACACCTAATTTTGGTGAAATAAATAAATAATAATAATTAAAAAATAGAGTTAAAAATGATAAATAAAAATAGAAAATGAGAAAAAAATACTAAAATCTATTAAAAATTTTAAATTAGGAAAATAAAAAATATTATCCTTTCTCTTTCGTCTGGCCAACTCACTCATGGTTTACTCACAAGTTTCTAACTATGTTATAATTGTATATGGTTTGGTCACTTTTCTTTTTGCAATGTTTAGGTTACGTCTTTTTAAATGTTGCATTTACGTTTAAAGATCACAATTATTGAACTATTGAACTTTATATAATTTAAAACAACATTTTTACGATATTGTTTATTCTTTCATACCACATTTATAATATTTTTAAATAAATTATAAAAATATTACGTCACTAATACAATTTGAACAATATTATTGTAATATAAAAATATTTTAATAAATATATTAAAGACAATTGTATCATTTTTAATAGATTGTAATTAAAGATAATATTAATAAAACTCGTAACATTTGTAAATGATTAAATATTCATAATGTATATTTCAAAACATAAGTGTATAACTAAAAACATTAGAAACTATAATCAAATATCGTCTAGCACACTTTTTAAAATTACAAAGAATTACTACTTATACTTATATATAACAAAAGCAATTGATTTATTTCTCTTGTCCAAATCGAGTTCAACTTCATCATGCAAAAAGGTAAAAATAAAAAAAAATATCAACAAAGTTAGTATATGATCTTCTAATTTATGAAAATTTTTACAAAATTTTTCATAAACTTAAATGGTTCTGTCGCAATCGGGACCACGACAGGGACGACGAACAAAATAATTTATTTTAATTTTCAAAACAGAAGGAGTCACCACCATAATTTATTAAAGGAAAACTATGGAAAACCAAAAACAAGATAAGGCAAGTTCGCAAAAACCGGATTTAGAGTCCAGAAATCAGTTACGTGTGGGAAAGGTACTAGCACCCCACAACGCCCGCCTTAGGGCGGTAACTTTAATTAAAGGAGTAAAAGAGTGTGATTTTTTGAAATATTTATTTTTCCAAAAAAAAAATGAAATAAAATGCAAACAATAACAAACAAAGATATTTTGTAAAAAAAGGGAACCCGACAAGGATTTAACCTCGCTCCTACGTATCTCTATTGAGGATAGAGAATCAGGGTTACGTAGTTCTTTGTTGATAAAATTGTTAATTGGTTTGATATTTCGGAATTTTTGAAAGCTTGTGTTTGAAAGTAGGGTAAATGAATGGCGTCAGAGCCAGGTTTAAAGCCTGGCCTTTGAGTAAGATGCCAGGTTTAAAGCCTGGGCTTTGAGTAAGATGCCAAGTTTAAAGCCTAGGCTTTGGGAAACAGTGCCAAGTTTAAAGCTTGGGTTTTGAGAAACAGTGTCAGGTTTAAAGCCTGGGCTTTGATAAACAGTGCCAGGTTTAAAGCCTGGGCTTTGAGGAACAGAGTCAGGTTTAAAGCCTGGGCTTTGAAAAACAGTGCCAGGTTTAAAGCCTGGGCTTTGAGGAACAAAGTCAGGTTTAAAGCCTGGGCTTTTGAGAAACTGTGCTAGGTTTAAAGCCTGGGCTTTGAGAATTAAGGTATATACCAAATTCGGTGTTGAAAAATAACATGCAACAGTTATATGCAACATAGAATTGACACTTTAGTTTTAGCGGGATCATGCATGCAAAAAATGGAACGTGACTGAATGAATTCGTGGCAATGCAAAGCTTAAATATGTGAGGTTTAGGTTGTGCATGGTAGTTTTCTTTTTTGGGTATTTGTGGGGGTAGTTTTGGAATTCAGAAAAGTGTGGGTACAAGTCCTAGTTAATGGAGGTGTGTTGTGGGGGCAGTTTTGGAATTCAGAAAAGTGTGGGTACAGATCCTAATTAATGGAGGTGCAAGAAGTAACCCCACCAATCAGAAACTCAACTTGGGTTAAGGACATTTTGGTAATTAAGAGGAGTATGGGTGCAGAACTCAAACATGTGGGGTGTAGAGAGCATCCCCACTAAAAAAAACCACTAGGGTTTGAGGCATGCACGTGAGGTGCTATGGCAAGAAGGGCAAAGGTTGAAGGGGCGACGGCGGGCGAGGCTAGCAAAAATGAAGGCGGTGGCGGCGAGGAAGAACGCCACCGACGACGGTGGCACGAACATTGCCGACGGCAGTGTCGACGAAGCATATGGAAGTGTTGGGGCTTGTTTTGGGTTGTTTGAAGCGATTTGAAGTACAACTTTCAATTTCAGAAGATCAAGTTGATCCATCCCCCCAGCCTCATCTAAAGCAAAATCAACTATAGTTTCTGCATCCTTAAACCCGTGTTGTGAAGATACTATAAGCACTAACAGCTGCCAACCTCTCGAACTGCCAACAGTCATGTCTGAGAACATCATTATGTTGTTGTAAGCTGCATCCAGATTCCTTTGAATTTGCATTTTCCAGTCCAAGGCTGAATATTGCTTCCAGGTCATCATTTCCATTTACAGCAGCACAGTTTAGAAAGGTCAAAGACTGCAGCACCATAGCAGATTCCAAGAAATTTATGGCCTTGACTCAGAAAATGCTCATTTTTGTCAACACCCAATTTCGTCCGGGCAAATAAAATTATTTCAAAATATAAAATAATATAAAATAAAAATAAAAATGTGTGTTATTATTTAAACAAAAAAATAGTTTTGGTTCTATTCTATTTTATGAATAAAATTAAAATAAAATTAGTAAAAAAGGAAATAAAATTCAAAGTAAGAAATCAGTCTATTAAAAATTTGTTTTAAAAAAAAATAATAAGTAATAGTAGTAATTAAAAATATATATCGAATTTTTCCATTAAGAGAAAACTAAAATGTGGTAATTAAAATATAACAATTAAAAAATAATAATAATTAAAAAAAATGAAAATAACAAGTAATAAATAAATAAATATTAAATAATTGATGATTAAATAATAAAAACAAAATAAAAATAAATATATATTAAAAAAAGGAATAAATAATAAAAAAGAAAGAAAGGAAGGCTGTTTTCAAACTGCTTATGTGATTTACTTGATTTACACATTCAAGATAATAAATAAATAATAAAAAATAACAATAAAAAGAATGAGTCAATGCACTCCCATGTTCTCACTCCCTAACTCCACGTATTTGTTTGTAATAAAAAAAATATTTGCAAATAATAATTTTGAAACCGTTCAGATAACAACCCACATTCTCTACTTAAATAAAAATAAAATTAATAATAAATAATGGATTATTACCGTTGGAAAATGTTTTAAGTCTCATTCCTAGGTAGATTCATTTTAATATTAATTTTAAAACATTAAAAAAAATAATAAATATGAATGATTCAAAGAGCAGTAACCTCTCTGAACTGAACTACTGACATTTTAAAAAAATATCAATTAAAATAATGTGAAAAAAAAAGGGATATTAGTCAAAGGAAGAAAAGAAAAGGACAGGGATCATTTTGGTAATTGAAAAAAAAGAGAACGAGAGAGAGAATATGGAGAAGAGAGAAAAGAAGAAAGCACACTGAGAAAGAAAAGATTAGACACCAGGTATGTTTTTTTTCCTTTTTGCTTGTACATTCATTCATGGCATAAAATAAAAAGCACTCACAATTATTCCTATTTCATCAACACGCATTTCCATGAACGCATAATTCTACAATGTTTCTACATTATGTTTTTGCCCTGCATCTCCATTGTACATCCCACCATGAACCTCCAGCACCTTTCCATTTCATTCCAATAATCATCAACCAGACCACCTTCTATGCCATGTTAACCCCACTTCTTAAATACACAAACCAAATATCACTCACGAAAAAATGCAAGCTTCGAAACCCTTCAGCAAACCCTACAAGCACCATATCTCGACGAAAACGCCCTCACAAATACCCAAGAACAGAACTACGTATACCCTGATTTTCTATCCTATATAGAGATACGTAGAGCGAGGTCAAATCCTTGTCGGGCCTCCTATTAAAAAAAAATATATTTTTGTTTGTTTTTATTTGCATTCTATTTCTGTTTTTTTGGAAAAAATAAATATTTCTAAAAATCACACTCTTTTATTTTACTTGTTTAATTAAAGGTACCGCCTTAGGGCGGGCGTTGTGGGGTGTTAGTACCTTCCTCAAACGTAACCGAACCCCGGACTCTAAATCCAGTTTTGCAAACTTGCCTTATGTGACTTTTTTTGGTTTTCCATAGTTTTTCTTCAATAAATTATGGTGGCGACTCCATTATTTTTTTCAAAAAAAAAATAAATAAATTTTTGATCGCCCCGTCGTGATCTCGGTTGCGACAGACAGCGACTCCACTGGCGACATTTTAGAGAGTCAGGCCAATATAATTAAATAAGTAAAATTAATTTGTGTGGTTTTCTGAATGATTATGTTTCCCTTTCTTTATATATATTGCATGTTATATATTTTAATTTGCAGCGCAGAAGAGTATTCCAGGTATGTAAATATTTGTGTGTTTATGCTTGTTGCAATATTGAACCCTAGGTAGAAAACATGCTATATCTGTTTGAGAATTTTCTGGTTATTTTGTAGGTGGGGGGTTGGGTATGCATTGTTCTCCCTTCACACACACCTTTGCATATCATGAGTGGGGCCCTGTACCCGGGTCTGTGAAGTTTAGAAATAGAGGAGTTGTGTAGCAAAATTGGGCGGATGTACGTCCTAACCCAGGTGTGCGAAAACTCCAGCTAGAGTCTGTTCCCTTTATTCTCATGTCCATAAAGATTGTCATTACTGACTGATATGGATGTGTGGACTGATATGGATGTGTGATAAAAGGGAGCCATAACTCTAGTGACCTTTATTAGGAAATTAGGATAAACCACCCTTTGTGAGCACATTTACATACCTAGAACTTAAGTCTCACTGGGACAAACCCTACTTAGGGCACTAAGGAGAGACATTTATAGGTCAATTATCCACTACCATTCATTACACAAGTATTAAAAATTAAAAAAATATCAATCTCATTTTTCTTGAAAATCAATCTCAAGAAAATTTGTGAGAGTGGGCTGAGAAGCTTTGTCTAGGAAAGACTTGATACTTAAGCAGTCCAAATGTGACTCACCTCTCTTTCTTGGGAGTTTACTTGGTATACTTTCAACGCTTTTCCTTTAAAAAGAAGAGAGAGATTTTATTTTATACATACCAATCTCATTTTTTTTAATATATTAAATATTTTCTGTTTCAAAAAAAAAATAACAAC
>Ga0209489_102567_pt1 | contig 36687 bp, 25 predicted proteins | sample SiratrowhiteBW_FD_187527 | JGI IMG/M metagenome (GOLD analysis project Ga0209489, IMG submission 187527) | Root nodule microbial communities of legume samples collected from California, USA - Siratro white BW (SPAdes) (version 2) | ecosystem: Host-associated > Plants > Roots > Nodule | place... | reverse complement strand
TAATAAATATAAATATTTAAATAAATAATATGATAATAACTATTTATTATTATAAATAATAAATATTTGTATATTTAGTATTAAAAGTATTTTGAAATAATTTAATTTTATATTTTAAAAAGTTAATCCTTTTATTTAATAAATTAATATTTTATAATAAATTAAGTTTATTTTAAAAATAATTATGAATTTAATATATTTTTTAATCATTAAAAAACATTATTAATTATATTAAATAAATAAATTATATTTTATTTTTAATTATAAGAATATATTTACAATTTTATATATTAATTTTTTTTATATCTATTACATCATTCACAAATTTTTATAAACTTTCTATTCAAATCTTACCATCTTTCCCTTAATTCAAACAACAAAACTTTCCACACACTTTCATCTCAAATCCACTCTCCAATCCAAACACACCCTAAATTTCTTATGAGTTCTCTTTTTTTTTTTTTCTAAAATAATTTTATTTTATTTTTATTCAGATAAGAGATTCAAAAATTCTCATCTAACTTTTTGGTATAAAATAGATTAACCTTAACAATCACAAACTTTTGTTTAGGTAAGTTCAATTTTTTTCTCTCTTTTTAAGTAGTTTAGGGTTTTCCAAAAAAAAAAAAAATGTATTTTCATGCATGTGGTCTTAAAGGCATAAAAAATGATTTGTATTCATTCTAGATTCTGAGGGTAGGTTCCGATAATTGATCAGAACTATCTATATGTTGCAGGCTAAGTTATCCTTGCGAGTTATAGTTTGAAATCTTTTATAGGTGACTCTCCTCTTAGACAGGTAAGGGAAGCTGACTCTTAAGTCACTATATGGAACACAAATAGGAGACCTAAATGTGCTTGTATTACATATTTATCCATAATGTTTGGTATAGTTAGAAATTATTGAGTGCTCTGTATTATGTTCAATTTGAGTATGTAGGTTTTGAGAAGTGAATGTAAATGCTAGAGACATGGTGTATTATTTCAATTGGCAGGTATGGACTGATTTTGAACATGAAATGAGTTGAATTAATTTGATATTTTATTTAAATTTAGCTTTAATTTAGTGGTAGAGAAATTCTCTGATATTGCTAGTCTGGATAGCTTGATTTTGAAATTTCTTTTAATTTATTGAGACATGTATGAGTAGTAATATGTGATTTTGATATGTTGATTACTGTTATGGAATGACATTATGGACTTAATATTTTCAGGAAAGAAAATACCGAGTAAGAATAATATAAGATGTGCATTGTTTGAGGATTTGTCGAAGGAGATATCCTTACTCTACAGGTACCTTATAATCACATAGATGAAGGGTACTAGGTGGTGAGAATTGAAGGAATTCCATTTAACTGAATTTGCAGTTTGAAAGAGCTGGTAAGGACATATATATGGATTTACCCTGTCAGATGATGTTATGATTGGTTGGAGACTGTGTGAGTTTCACAATTAGAAATATCATCTGATAGGTGCTGATGAAACTATATTGTTATTTGACGTTTATTTAGTTACATTTTAAGGATATGTAAACTTTTAAATTCTTATGAAGAGGGATTATATTTTGAATGACTTTACTAGATTATCCTTTGGTTATGTAGTGTTTCATATTAAAGCTTTATGTGATTACTGTATGATGAAATTTATGGGATGTTACATAATGTGATAAGTAATGATCTATTAAATATTAGTTGAAATTCCACATTTGGTGAAAATAAACTAGATGAAAAATATATAGAAGTAAAAATTCATAAGTTTGTTGTGTTAACAAGATTAAGTAGTGTAATGTTATTTTATGTAGTTGGTTCATGATCTATTTATTAAATAAGTAACATAATGTTTAAAAAGAAATTCTTGAAGATTGGAATATGTTTTAAGTCCTCCAAATTAGGGTTGGATTGTTTTTTTCCTCTAATTAAAAATTATAATTTTTTAATTTTTTTGATATTGCATAATATCATTTTTAGTCTCTAGGATTAAATGGTGTTAGTGACATTGATAATATGAAAGACAATGATTTACTTAATATTGTGGATTTAATATAGTGTTTTGATAGTATTAAATTTTTGTTACTTATTATTTAGAAGAACAATACTTTTGGGTTCTCACAAATAATTTGTTGTAAGAACAAAAAATGCAATATATGAACCTTAAAGTCCTATTAGGTATTCAAAAATAAACTTACTCCCTCTAAAAAATGCAATGCAATATAAGGTTGACTTAGTTGAATCCAGATAACTCACATTTATGAACTTCAGTAATGGATATAATTTTGTTTACAATTTAATGTAAAGGTGGAAGAAGAGTTTTATCAATAAAACCAGTAGACTGTCTAATGGTAAAAACCAATTAGACAATCTACTTGTAAAAAGATGAAGAAACAATAAACAAAAATGTAAACTAACTTCCAATAGAAACTAAAATTAAAAGTACAATTATATCAATAGATATGAATGGGTAAAAGTAAAAACTATGAAACAAGTATATTAAAGATAAATACAAAAACATAATATTATCAATATTGTATAAACAAAAACAAAAGAGCAACTACATTATCAAATAAAAAAATACTAAAACTATTGGACATAATTGCAAAATTGTTAAAAAAAAGCATTTGAAAACTAAATGAAATTAAATTATAAAGTAAAATGAAAAAAAGACAAACATTAGATAATCGAACATAAAATTGTGCGAGATAATTTGAATCAATAAAAATGAAATGCTAATTGATATTAAAGTTTATCTTAATGTTTTATAAATGAAATATGTGAATTTGTAAGTAAAAAGAGATCTAAATACAACAATTAGACCACAGATAACCATTTAATGGACCATATAATAAGTGTATCAAAAACTGTCTAATGGGTAAAAGATGATGAACAATGAATGTTAATGAAATAAATGATAGAATCATAATATTGCATGAAGGATAAATTGCTTAAACTATAAAAGTGCATAAAATTTAAGGCAAGAAAAGTAAAGTACAATGAAATTAAAGTGTAAAACTAAAATCACGAAACATAAAAGGTAAGGAAAGTATAAAGTCCAATGAAAGTAAAGTGCAAAACTAACAACACGGAACATAAAATTGTTGAAACGTAAATGATAAAGGTAAAATTGCATAAGCTTACATTATAGTGAAATTAAATCTGTAAGAAATTAAATTGTAGAAACTTAAAAGAGATAAAGAGAGGAAAATATTGAAATAGAACATGAACTCTAAATGTCAATCACATAAAATTGAAAAATAGAGACTCCAAATTGAAACCCAAAAAATAAAGAATATCATTAATGAACATGGTCAATCTTCTCTTCACTCTTACATGTAAAGAAAATATACCCTACTTCCTTGATTGTGAAAAACACATGATCAATTTTATGTATTAAAGATCTTAAATGAAAAACTACCTGCAGCAAACTCATACCCAAATATTTACACAAAAATCATGAGAAAATTATAGATTAGACGGTCTACTTGAACTTTAATAGAAAAAATGCAGAAAAATCTATCTAAAAATGTAAAATTAGTACACTTTGCACTACAACATTTATTACCTACCAAAATTACAAATCTCTATTAAAAACACATAATAAGAGTAAAAGAAATAGTTGGAAGATACAATTAGCCTAAAAAAATCAAGTGTTATCGGTATCCTCTACAAAAAAATTGTTGTAAAAAAAAAAAAATGACTAGCAATGTTCTGACACCCACCATTGGCTTTGATCTCCAACAATTTGTGGTGTTGATCTCTTATCTGATATCAGTTTTCATTATTGGGGACTTCACTGAAAAGTGGCAACTTGTTCAAAGCAGGCTAGATGACCTTGACGAAGTTGTTTCACTCTCCAATGACATCTAGATGATTCCAAACATGGTGGAGTGCCACAAGCTAGGAAAACAGAGTTTGATTATAATTGTTCTAGCCAATGTCTTGATATGGTATGTAGGTTTTCTAGCTAGAACATCTATAGTTTAGTCATTTCGTCTATTATGAAAGATGTATATATATAAGTCTTAGGCTTGATCCTTAATAATGTTCTTTATCTCACTTAAAAGTTGTGTTAATCATGTAACCGGTTTCAAAGTATAAGAGTAGATATTTTCATATTTTTTGTCTAAGATTTCATGTAGTTTTATTAAGTTCTTATGATAATATTGTATAGGCTTGATAATCAACCCTTTAAATTAGTTATACATATTTTTTACTGGCGGCTAACTATTGGTAACAAACCCTTACATTATGTTTGCTGGAAATGATGAAAAGTGAAGAAACATTGAAATGTTGCGGTTAAAGTGCGAAAAACAAGAAAAATAATCACGAAAAACGGAAAATTTTCTTCGTTGAAACTTTTTTACTGATATGCAAATAAAGTTTACCTCTATCACATATAATAATTAATTTAACAAATTATAATTAAATAAAATATAGAAAATTATTATTTTCTTTAAAATAGTAAATAATTTGAAAATATACACAATAATTAAATTTATAATAAATAATATTAAAATGATTAATAAAGTAAACTAAATTTAATATTTTGTTAATGTTTATGTTAAATAATACATAAATTCAATAAAATTATAAAATAATAATAATTAAAAAATAATGTAATTATAAAAATAAATTATTAATAATATTAATATTAAAAATAATAAAAAAATCATAAATAATAATTATTGTAATAAAAATATAAAATAATAATAATAAAAGTAATAATAATAAAATTAAAATAAATTTATAAAATAACAATAATAAATTATTTTTAACTTTAATTTTATCTTTTAAATTATATTTAATTTTATTTTATCTATTAAAAAATTATGTTATCAATTATACACATCATATTCTTCATAAATTTTTATAAATTTTTCTTTATTTTTATTTTTTTCTAATTCAAATTAACGTACTTTTTCACTCATTTTCACTTCAAATATATTTTTCTTTACTCTCTCATATCCATCCTCAATTCAAACACTTCATCAGTGTAAAGCCTAAAAGGTGCATAGACTTAAATAATTTTAGTAACCATTTAATTACTTAAATATCCTATGGTCTGTATAAAGCTTAGTTTAATTGGATATTCCAACCTAACATTAATTTTATCTACGTTCTATAATCTTCTTTCAATGGAGGGAAATCAAAACATGCTGTGTGCTATGCATTAAAAAAAATGTAAAAATTAAAAAAAATGTAAAAAGTAAACACGTGTTCTGTTATGTTCTCCAACAGTCACATCTCTATATCATCAAAATGTTTCCTCAATAAGTGGTTTAGCTATCAAAATGTTCACCTTCCTTTCTAGTCTGTTTTAAGTATCCCATTGCATCTTGTTTGGGTACGCTATCAAATTTGTATTTCTCTATGATTATCAATGTATTAAACTAACCCTTGTTTACCATTTCTTCGGATTAAAATTGTGTGAATATAATTTCTAGGTTGGTTCTATATTAAGCAATTGTTTTATAGGTTTGTTTCTGTTGAAGATTTATAAGTTTTTAGGTTTTCTCTGGTTGAATCCGTTCCTAGATATATTTATGTTGAATCATTGTTTCTGTTATATTAAACCATTGTTTTCTTATTTTTTTTGTTAAATCAATATTTTTTTTTGGTATTTATGAATTAGCTTTGTACCTTTTTCTTTCTAGGATTTATTATCACGAAATATAACGAAATACACCTGTAGTTTCATTCACAAAATTTCTGGGTATATTACCTTAAAACAACGAGATACCTAAGCTAACTTGGTCAAGCAATGAAAAGTAAATAATATTAGAACGTTCAATCGATGAGCAGGTGTACAAATATCAACAACCAAAATTGGGAGGTGTATTCTACTTTTTTTGACACCTTAATCTTAAGTTGAGCATTAACTCCTTACTTCATTTGAAAAAGCACATTTAATCATTTTAAACATAGTTCCTGTCCAACTCCGTCTTAATAATTAAACTTTTTTTTAAAACTTTTTAAATAATTTATAAACCTTTATTAAAACTTTTCAAATAATTTATACTCATTTTAACACGATTCCATCTACTAACATGTTTTTTTATCTTTTTCAATATAAACCTCCGTAAGGACCTCATGACCCCTGTTAACAGAGCTGTTGGTACATGCAATAGATGGTGTTGTAGGTACATGCTTAACCGGTCTGAGTTGGTCATGCATTAAATGAATGTTTTAGATGTTGGTCATGCATTTGCTATTTAGGGGGAGTGCATTTTTTTCTTGTGCATTTATTAGATTTAAAAAAAGAAAATTTGACCTACGATTTTGTGTACCAATAAATGCCTATATATAGATGGTTTAATACTCTCCTGTTTCGAAATTCAAATCGGATTTTAGTTTCATTCTCTTATTGTTCTTTTCACACGAAAAACCTAATCTTTCTTACACAGAGTTTCCACAATTTTTACATTTGCTAAACCCTTGAGTCAGTAGCTATTTTACATTTGCTAAACCTTTGAGTGAGTAGCTAAGTTAGTTTAGATGATATTATTGATTTATTTTATTAGAGTCATAAAAAGGATTTGATCCCTAATTTCTTGTACTTAGATAGAAATTGAGAAAAAAACATTAAATTGGAATAAGGAAGATTGAAGCCTTGAATGAGAGAAAGGAGCAAAGTTTGAGTAAAAGAAGCCAATCCTGATTCAACAAACCTAAAGATAACCCAAGAGCAAGATAAAAGAAATGCATCCAACACATATCACTTCGGCCCAATGTAGGTTGGGCTTCAAAAGCTGGATATGTTAAACTGAGCTGGACGCGAGCATCAAATTTAGAGTTTATTTAATAGTTGTTCATGGCATTTTAGGCTATTCTTGGAAGGCATTCTTAGGATTTCTTATCAATTCTTCTTCGTATTTCACTATTCTTTTGTAAGGTTTAATATTCTCATATATATATGAGGAGCTAAATTCTCTATTATTAGGTAGATTAAGCCTTTCTGAACTATCATGTAATTTTGTTTTTCATATTTATGTCTTTTTTTTCAATATTGATTTTCAAGAGTATTAGAAAATATAAGTTGTAATCTAGAACTGAATTAAAATATCAGATAAAGCTTGTGTTTAGGAATAAAATAAGATTTATATGTTGTCTTAAGACTTTGTGTTGCATGATTGATGAAGAAATTGACAGTTAATAGATAATCTTTAACTCATCTTTTATGGAATTGGGTTGAGTAATATTGTGGGTTGACATTGATTATTGATATAAAAGAAATAATGTTTGTTTATACATGAGAGTGAAGACTGGTGATATCTAATCCTTATAAGTTGTTACTATTGATATTAAATCCTTTTTCTACAATTCAATTGATGATAAAAATTATGAATATTGTTTTATTTTCTGCAATCAAAACCAAATTATGAAATTGTACTTTTATATGAATTTATTATAATTGTATTTATTGTCTTATATTGCACAAATATTTTAATAAGAACAATAATTTTTATTACTTGATACATTGCGACTAGTGCACTTGCCATCATAGCAAAATAGGTTAACAAGTTTTTGGCACCATTGTCGGGGATTTGCATTTAAATATATAATAATTTTGCATTTATAATTCTTTTAGATTTTTTATTTTTTTCTTTTATTTTAAATTGTAGTTAATAAAATCTTTGAAACTAACATGTTCTTTAGTTTTTCTTTAGTTTGTTTTGTGTGTGCAAGGAAAACTTTTTCTGAAGCACAGATGGTTGAAACAAATCAAAATCAAAGGAGGACCATAAGGGACTCAATTGCATATTCGAGCCTTAGAGATTTCACAAGTATTACGAGACCGAGTATTAATGAAAAGATTGTTGAGATAAAGCCTGCTCTGCTATAGTTGATAAACTCTAATCAGTTCTCTATAATGGATCATGAATAAACACACCCATCTGTGCAATTTTTATGAGTTGTGTGTTCAGTAGGAGTTACTGGAGAATATGAAGAGGTAACTCTTATGACTAGGAAGGCTAAGGCATGTTTACAATCACAGCTTAAACAAAGCTTAATAAGTTGAAAGGATGTGGAGACAAAGCTTTTGGCTCGTTTCTTCCACCATCTAAGAACACTGCATCAAAGGCAGCTATAGTCACATTTGTGCAAGGTACTGATGAATCATTATGTGAAGCTTGGGAGATATTTAAGGTTCTGTTGAAAAAGTTTCATAATCATGGCTTTGAAGTAGAGATGCAAGTGCATATTTTTTGTAATGGATTTCAACCACAGATGAAGACATTTTGGATGCTTCTTTTGCTGGCTCAATTTTGTTCAAATCTGTAGATGAAGCAATATGTCTATGACTTATACTGATATGCGAATTCAATATGGTAGGACACATACATAGAAGAGAGAAGTGTTAGAATTAAATTCTCAAAATGCTCTCTTAGCCCAACACAAACTCTTGTCCCAACAGATTGAAGATCTCACGTAATAGATGGTCATACTATCTCAATAGATACAAGGCATGCAAGCTGTGTTAGATAAAACTCAACCAGTTTTGAGGTGTGATTTTTAGGGTGGTAACGAGTTACTGCCAAATGCCTAGTGGTTCTCAGATTTCAAAAGTGAATTCTTTGCGGAATTAAGGATGTCAACAATATCCACCATTGTATGAGAGAGTCAACAAGTTGGAAGATACCTGACAACAATTTATGCAACTTTCTATTCAGAATCAGAAAAACACTAAGGCATCTATAAAAAGATTGAAGATAGAAGTGGGTACATTAGAAAAACAACAGTCACATAAAAAAACAATACCCACCAACACAGATATCAGAGGAAAGGAGCCTTGTCAAGTAGTTGTTACTAGAAGAGGAAAAGAGTTGGGAGTGAGTATAAGAGAAAAAAAGATGAGATTGAAAAAAAAAGAGAGAAAAATAAAAAGAAAAAGAACAAGAGAGTGAGTTAGAAGAAAAGTAAAAAAATAGAGAAAATGAAAAAAGAAAGATGAGATGAGGGTTTTACTAGTGAAGAATTTTCCTTACCCACAAGTTCCTTCAAATAAGATAAGAAGAGGCAATTTGCCAAGTTTTAAGAGATTTTCAAGTAGCTAGAGATTAATATTCCTTTTTCAGAAGCTTTACAGCAAATTCCAACATATGTTAAGTTCATGAAAGATATATTGGCAAAGAAGAGGAAATTTTTAGAGGAAGGAACCATAGAGTTGGAGGTCGGGTGTTGATCAACCATTCAAAAATCTTTGCCATTAAAGTATAAAGATTTTGCAGTTTCACTATTCTTGTGGCCATAGGTACTTTACCTGTGGGGAAGGCTTTATTGGGTTTAGGGGCCAACATTAGTCTGATGCCTTTATCAATGATGAAAAGAATTGGACATTTGGAGGCTCAACCTACTAGAATGTGATGGAGGACCATCTAAGGGACCATATGTTAGGCTAATCACAAGAAAGATGGACAAGAGAATGGAAAAGGAAGAAGGCTTTCAGAAGACTTTTCCTTTGTGAAAAGTGTTTTATTAAAAATTTTCATTTTTTAGATACTTTATAAAAATTGTATAGAATAATGAAGGATTTATTTGGGCCTTGTATTTTTTGGTCAAAGTAGAATATGAATATAAATTTTGGGTTTTGTATTTTGGCCAAAAAGTAGATTAGGTTGTCTTGAAATTTTGAGTTAAAAACCCTAACCCTAAGAGAGATGAAAAGGCACTTGCTAAGGTTATGTGGCACCTACTTAGGGCTTATGTGGCGTCTACTTAAGGTTTATGTGGCGCCTATGTGTGAGCTTAGGTGACGCCTATGCATGGTTTCCATGCCACTTGCCACATGTCATCTTATGTATGGAGAGGATTCTTTCAAATCCTAGCTTTACATGTGACAACTCCTCATTGCAAAGGCTTGGACGTTCTATGCACTATAAGCAGGGCCTTGTATACATCATTTTCAACTTTTGATGAATAAGAATAGAAGTGCTGCCAAAATTGCCTCTTATTGTTTGAAATAGATCTCTTTAGAGTAGTCTTATTCTTAAGACTCTAATCTAGTCTCCTCCTAAGTGTGTTGGCCTAACCTCACAATTTTCACTCCAAAATTAATTTGTATACGTTCAAACTCTTCAAACTACAACATTGTTTTGCTACCTCTAATCATGCCGTTGAAAACCACTTCAATCAACATGAAGAAGCATTAGGCGCACGCAATGGAGGTAGGAATTCCATCAGGATGACTTTGCAGTTGGCTGATAGATCAATTAAGCATCCTCATGGTGTGGTGGAAGATGTTTTGGTAAAGGTAGACAAAATCATATCTCTTGTTGATTTTTTTGTTATCGATATTGAAGAAAACATAGATGTACCTCTAATACTTGGAAGACCTTTTATAAAGATAGCTAAGGTCATTATTGGTGTTGACAATGAGAAGCTAAAAGTTAGAGTTCAAGATGAGGAAGTGAATTTTAGTCTTTTTTAAGCCATGCAACATCCAAATGAAAAAGAATTCTTGCATGAGGATGGATATAGTTGATCAAGTGATTCTTTATTTTAGCAAACAATTACAATTAGCTAGTCCTTTGGAGAAACCACTTATAGACACCATCGAATATTGGGATGAAGAGGAAGAGAATGAAATTGAGACTTGTCTACAATATTTGGATTCAGCCTAGGAAGTTTCAAATCAGGATATACAAACGGAGGAGCTGCAAGGTAATTTATAAATAGATAAACCTAAGATAGAGTTGAAAGTGCTTCCACCTCATTTGAAGTATGCATTTTTTGGAGAAGGCAAAAGTAAACCAGTTATCATTAGTAGACCGCTTTTTGAAGATGAAGAGAGAAGATTGATTGGGGTATTGAAAGTGAATTAAGAAGTTATAGATTGTGCGTTATCTAATATTAAAGATACTCATCCTTCTTATTTCATGCAAAAAATTCATATGGAGAAGGATTATAAACCTATTGCTCAACCTCAAAGGTGATTGAATCCAAATGAAAAAGGTAGTGAAGATGGAGGTGCAAAAACTTCTTGTTGGAACAGTTGGCTCCAAAAAGGAAGGTTGAATGAATTCTGAACTCAATTCGTTGTAAACAAAAACCGCCAATCAAGATCGTCAAAGGTAAGGATATACAAGCACAGATGAAACAGTTTTATACTGGTTCACTATAACTTCTTAGGCTACGTTTATTTCTCCCTTGAACAAACTGTTAAAGAGGTTTCACTATTCAGATAACGGTTACAACGAGTATAAGTCTCTCCTGGTTACAACAAGTACATAAACCTGTCCAGGTTATCCAAGTACACAAACCTCTCTAGGTTATAAAAAGTATACAAACCTCTCTAGGTTATACCAGTCGCAATCTCTCCCTAAGATCAAGATCTCTCAAAATTGAAAGAAACACTCTCAAAAGAGAGAACAAAAAAAGCTCACAATGGTTTACTTCACAATGGTGAAGAATTACACAATAGTTTCATACAACCTAAAACTCTATATGCTCTCAATAACAAATTTACAATAAACGCTCAAATAGATACTCTAATTTTTCAATGTATTGCATAATGTACTTCTATTTTTTACTTCTTGCGTTCTTCAACTTGAAATTGTTCCTCTATATGTAGCTTCGTAGAAACTAGTTGTTCGATGCTTGAAAGGTAAATCTTAACCATCTAATGCTGATTTGGAAGAACAACTTCTATTCTTGGTTCTGCATTAAAACTAATTTTATCTGCATATAGAAATAATTTAAACAATACAAGATATCTTAGATTTGAAAAAAATGATCATGTTTAAATGTTCCATAATAATTTGAATAATTTTCATTATGGACAAATTTGAACGTTAAAGCACAACATGTTATAAAATCTGATTTTGATATTTTTGTGAAATGCACTTTAATTTGTTTTTCAGATTTAGAAACAAATCAAATCAAATCAAAATTATGTGTAGCAAAATCATTTTGAATTATTTATGTATTTAGCTATAGTAATATAATAGTTCAATTTTAATTTTGAAAAGTTTATGCAAATACATATAGGTAAATAAAATATGCTAAATCAATTAATTTTATTGTAAGCAAAACTTGATAGAACCATGAATCAAGGTGCAGAGAATGATTTGGTCTCAATAAAATTAAAAGAGCTTTCAAAATAGATTTAAAACAAAACTAATAAGATGGGTGCTTTTGTTGCAGGATTTTGATTTGGACATAAAGGACAAAAAGGACTGTGAAAATGACGTGGTTGATCATCTATCTAGATTGTTGAATGATGAGGTGACCAAACATGAGGCAGAAGTGTTGGATGAATTTCTAGATGAAAGGGTTTTAGCAATTCAAGAAAGGTCTGGTTTATGAATATAGCTAATTTCAAAGCTGTTGGAGTTATTCCTGAAAATTTTGATTAGCAGCAAAGGAAAAAGCTATTTAGAGGTGCAAATCAATATGTGTGGGATGAACCTCACTTTTTCAAAATTGGTACTGGCAATCTATTAAGGAGATGCGTTACTGGAGAAGAATTTGACAATATCTTGTGGCATTTTAAGGGAGAGACAACTGCTGCTAAAGTTCTCCAATCTGGATTCTTTTGGTCCACTCTGTTCAAGGATGCATATGCATACATGAAGAGATGTGACAGTTGTCTAAGAATTGGGAATATGTCTAGAAGACATGAAATGCCATTGCAGAATGTTCAAGAGATTAAAAATTTTTATTATTGGAGCATTGATTTTTATGGGACCATTGCCATCGTCATATGGGAATGAATATATTTTAGTGGCAGTGGAATATGTTTCTTAGTGGGTTGATGCCATTCCTACAAAGAAGTCTGATGCGAAAATTGTTATTAATGGCATTTCTCTTCTTGGTTGGGAAACGGATTTCCCAACAGATAATCAATACCTTGAGGGCTGTACAGAATCCATCTCCCTCGAACCATTGTTTTCCTCCTGTCCCTCTCTTGACGTTCTGCATAAGCATTGGAATAGAATTCCCTTACTATCTCTATATCAAATTTCTTCGTTGGCTCTGCTAGCTTCCTCTAGTTTCTTCTCAATATCCCCATCAGAAAAGGAAAACAGTTCCCTAGTCTCAAGTCTACCTTCCTCTCCGTAATGAAACTCTAATGCTTGATTTGCTTGTATCGTCTAATCTTGTTATCACTCAAGAACTTGCGGGCACTCCTCTGAGCATGGACATAGGTCGGTTGCTCCTGTTTCGGTGTATCGGACGGAATGGCTTCGTCAAAGAACTACTCCTCACCACGGTATCGCTTGGCCGGATGACCCTTGACAGCGGTGTGTTTCACCCTTGGCATTTTTCCCTGCAAGCCACTGTTAACACAAATTTATCCCCAAAAACAGCAACTAATCATCCTCCTAACAATCGGAAACCCTAACAATCAAAGCTTTTTCCCTAAATTAAACCCTAACTGCTACGATTATAGTTTAACCGCCTCTATAGTGTATTAACTGACTCTACAATGGCTCTCAAGTGCACAGATGGTTCAATATTTACAAAAAAAAAAAAAAAAAATCGTACCTTGGTACTCTAGATGATAGCGAACAATGCGCGAGTGTACTGTGCAAAAGGCGAGATCTTTGATCGTTTTAAAACTCTCTCAGTGAAAAGACCTTGTGACATAAGACAGTGTTTTGTTCTATTTAAACTACGCTAGAATGGGCGTTAAGTGACATTTAGCCTGAGCTATAAAAATATCTCTGAGCAATAAGTTCAAGACTTTAACTCTAAAAGACTCTACCTTAAAAGAAAGACTCTCTAACTCCTGACATCATGCATGAATTTCAAAAGCATTTAAATACTGGATTGCCTTCTAGTAAGCACTTGTTTAACGTCATATAGCTTGACGCAGAATCCTAATCACTCAAAGTGATCACTGCAATGAGTCGTTTGTCTTCACCACCTTTATAGTGTTTCAGTCGCTACCCATTTACCAACCATCTTCTTTTAGATTTAGCATCTTCTATCTCCACAACTCCATGTGGCCTAACCTGTGTTACCACAAATGGTCCTGACCACCTTGACTTCAACTTCCCTGGAAACAGCCTCAACCTGGAATTGAACAATAAAACAAGCTGTCCTGGTTGAAATTCTCTTTTCAACAGCTTCTTATAATGATAAGCCTTAACTTTCTCCTTGTATAACCAAGAAAAGTTGTATGCATTCAGCCGCATTTCCTCTAATTCGTTCAATTGGAGCATCATCTTTTCTACTGAGGCCTTAGAATAAAAATTAAGCCATTTAAGTGCCCAAAATGCTCTATGCTCCAATTCCACAGGGAGATGAAAGGCCTTCCCATAAATCAATTGGAATAGAGACAAAGTTGTTGACGTCTTATAAGTTGTTCTGTATGCCCACAGAGCCTCATCTAACTTCATAGCCCAATCCTTATGTGATGTTGCAACTGTCTTCTCTAGAATGCTCTTGATCTCCCTGTTGGAAACCTCAGCTTCACCATTACTTTGAAGATGGTAAGATGTAGCTATTATTTGTTTGACTCCATAATGCTCCAGTACCTTCTTCAATTGCACATTGTAGAAATGTGCTCCTCTATCACTTATCAGGACTCTTGGTATGCCAAATCTGCAAAAAATGTGTTTCTTGATAAATTTGATCACAGTCTTTGAGTCAGCTTTCTGTGTTGGAATGGCTTCAACCCACCTTGAGACATATTCTACTGCTAGCAATATATACTCATTAGACAATGAACTCGGTAATAGACCTATGAAATCAATTCCCCAACAGTCAAACACATCAATCTCTTGAACGTTCCTCAATGGCATTTCATGTCTCTTTGAGATGTTGCCTGTTCTTTGGCAGTTGTCGCATTGCTGCACATGCATATGTGCATCTTTAAACAAGATTGGCCAGAAAAAACCAGATTACAAAACCTTTGCAGTTGTCCTCTCCCTATTGAAATGTCCTCCATAAGGCGAATTATGACAATGCCACAAAATGGTTTTTTGCTTCCTTGCTAGTCATACACCTCCTCGACAGATTATCCGCCCCTATCTTGAACAAATAAGGGTCATCCCATATGTATTGATTTGCATCCTTGAATAATTTCTCCCTCTACTGCCAATCCATCCTTTCTGGTATAATCCCTACAACCTTGAAATTAGCTATATCAGCAAACCATGGCCTTTCATGTACCACCAACAACTTCTCATCAGGGAATTCATCTACCACTTCAGTTTTCCTTGTAGTAACCTCCTCATTAGCCAACCTAGACAGATGGTCAGCCACATGATTCTCGCTGCCCTTTTTGTCTTTAATTTCCAGATCAAATTCCTAGAGCAACAATATCCAACGAATTAGCCTGGGCTTTAATTTTGGCTTGGTTAAAAAAATACTTGATAGCAACATGATCTGTGTAGACTGTAACCTTAGAGCCTATGAGATAAGCTCTAAATTTTCCCAGAGCATACACTATTGCCAACAACTCCTTCTCAGTAGTAGTGTAATTACTCTGAGTGTCATTTAGCACATTGCTAGCATAGTGTATCACATAAAAAAACTTTCCTTTCCTTTGTCCTAGCATAGCGCCTACTGCATAATCACTAGCACCACACATGAGTTCAAAGCTCAAACTCCAATCCGGTGCAGTGATGATTGGTACAGTAGTAAGCTTCTCCTTTAAACTTTCAAATGCTACCAAACAATTTTGATCAAACCTAAATGGTGTCTCCTTATTCAACAAATTACACAATGGCTTTGCTATTTTTGAAAAGTCTTTAATAAATCTTTTGCAAAATCTAGAATACCAAGAAAGCTTCTGATTCCTTTCACATTTGTGGGTGGTGGTAGCTTCTCAATGATCTCTACCTTGGCTTGATCAACTTCAATACCAAGTTCAGAAATTTTGTGGCCTAATACAATACCCTCTGTAACCATAAAATGACATTTCTCCCAATTCAGAACCAAATTGGTCTCCACACATCTTCTTAACACAGTATTCAAGTTCTCTAGGCATGAATCAAAAGATGATCCAGAAATTGAAAAGTCATCCATGAAGACTTGTATGCAATTCTCCACCAAAGCAAAAATAACTAACATGCATCTCTAGAAGGTAGCTGGTGCGTTACACAATCCGAATGACATTTTTCTGCATGCAAAAATACCAAATGGACATGTGAAAGTTGTCTTCTCTTGATCTTATGGATCCACTATAATTTGGATATAGCTTGAATAGAAATCCAAAAAATAGTAGTACACCTTTCCTGCTAACCTCTCCAATATTTGATCCATGAAAGGTAAAGGAAAATGGTCTTTCCTTGTTACTTGATTCAACTTTCTATAGTTAATGCACATTCTCCAGCCAGTAACCGTTCTTGTGGGAATCAATTCATTCTTCTCGTTATGAATAACAGTTACTCCACTCTTCTTAGGAACCATCTGCAGAGGACTCACCTAAGCACTGTTTGAAATGGGGTAAATCATCCCAACTTCTAACAATTTCTGGACCTCCTTCTTCACAACTTCCTTCGTTGCTAGATTTAATCTCCTCTAAGGCTGTGCAACAATTTTGAAATCTGCTTCCATATGAATACCAAGCATACAATAAGCAGGGTTTATTCCTTTCAAATCAGATAACTTCCACCCTATTGCTCCTTGATTGACCTTCAACACTCCAATCACTCTTTCTTTCTCAATAGTAGTTAAAGAACTACTAATGATCACAGGTTTCATTTCATCCCCTCCTAAACAATTGTACTTCAAATTGGGAGGAAGTACTTTTAATTCTGGCTTGTCATTCCACAACCCCCTTTCAACTGGGAGGTCTTCTTTAACTGCTCTCTCGCGCCACTGTTTTAGCCTGATCCAACTCCTTAGTCAGCGCTAGTGCCTCTTCATCCTCTGCTACAACCAACTCTTCTGCTGGTTTAGTGATAACCTGTAGTAGAGTGTCTAAACTGCCTAAACTTCTTTGGACTTGGCTACACTCTTCATCTATAACATCAAGTCTAAAGCAATCCTTCTTGTCATATGATGCTTCATGGCCTCAAAGACATTGAAACTCACCTCCTCATTTTTCACACACACCTTCAATTTTCCTTTATCAACATCTATTATGACCTTTGTTGTCTTCATAAACGGTCTCCCCAAAATCAAAGGCACATCCACATCTTCCTCAATATCCATTACCACAAAATCTACTGGAAAAAGGAATTTATCCACTTTTACTAGCAAATCCTCAACAATATCATATGGATGCTTGATAGATCAGTCTGCTAATTACAATGTCATTCTTGTAGGTCTAGCCTCTACCTCTCCTATTCTCTTCAACATGGACAGTGGGATTAAATTGATACTTGCACCCAAGTCCAACACTGCCTTGCCAACATATAAGTTCCCAATAGTGTTTGACAATGTAAAGCTTCCATGATCACAAGATTTCTGTGGAATTGCCTTTTGAATAATTGCATTGCAACCTGCCTCCAATTCCACTTTTTTCCTCCTCTGGAAATTTCCTCTTCTTAGTGGTATGTAATGCCTCGATGAATGGTATGTTGATCTGCAAATTCTTTAAAATTTTAGTGAATTTGATGAATTGTCGCTCAACCTCTCTTTTAGAGGGTGTATGTGGATAAGGCACATGTTTAATAGGAACACCCTCCTTGATCTTCCTCCAATTCCTACCTGCATCAGAATTTTCCTTGTTGTCTGTCTTCACCACTTACAACCACTTTTTGGTTTACTTCAACAGCTTCTTTATTCACATAAGAACCAACTTGTTTCCCGCTCCGAATTGTAATAGCCTTACACTGCTCCTTCAGATTGGTCTGAGTATTGATAGAAAATTGTCCACCTTACTGGTCCGCAAATTTCTTTTTCAATTGCCCCACCCGAGTCTCAATATTTCTCAGTGATGCTTCATGATTTTTCTGATTTGACAAAGATGCTTGCATAAATTTCTCAAGTGTCTCCTCCAATTTGGTGGTTTTGTCATACAGTGTAGGTTGTTTCTGCTGATACACAAGTTGCCTACTAGAATTTCCAGTCTCTTGCTTCCACTCCCAAGGTTGATTTGGAGGATTTCTCCATCCTTGAGGGGCATTGTTTGGATAATTCCCTTGGTGACCATTCTGCCTGCCAGGATTCCCCATGTACTGAACTTCCTCAGCTCTTGTTGCTCCCCATGTGGTCTGCTGTGAACAATTCCCATTTGCATGATTTCCTCCACAAAAATCACAACACAATGGTGGAGTCTGGTAGTTAACATTTTGTTCAGCTTGAACAACTTGCAACTGCTGTGATAATTTTATCATTTGCTGATTCAAAGCTTCGATCTGTTGTGTCATAATTTTGTTCTATGCTAAGATTGCATCAGTGGTGTTTAACTCAAAAACTCCTTTCTTTTTCACGTTTTGCCTATCATACTATGCTTGATAATTTGTTGAAGCCAATGCATCTATGATTCGGGTAGCATGCTCCACATCTACTGCCATCATGGTGCCTCCTACTACTTCATCTAGAATCATTTTGGTATCTAGCCTCAACCCATTATGGAAAATATTCAACTGTGCAATTTCTTCAGAGCCATGATTAGGACACCTTCTTAGCAACACCTTGAATCTCTCCCATGCTACACATAACGCCTCATCCTGTCCTTGTCTGAAGTTTGAAATCTCTGATCTAGCCTTGATGAAACGAGATGGAGGGAAAAACCTCTATAAAAATTTTTCCTCCACTTCACTCCAGCGTGTAAGGCTTTGATTAGGATGTGATTTCAACCAGTCTTTTGCCTTCCCTGTTAATGAAAAGGGAAATAACCTCATATGCGCAGCTTCTTTGTCTTGGTCTTCAAATCCCATTGTAGCAATCAATTCATAAAATATGGATAAATGAGTATAAGAATCCTCATGCTCCAATCCTGTGAATTGATTCGCACCGACCAACGTCAGATTTGTTGACTTTATTCCAATAGCTCGAGCTGTGTTCGGAACAGCTATACTTGAAAAATGTTTGGGTCCTTGCTGTAGAGCATAATCACCCAGTACTCTTCTCTGTGGCTGATTGACATGGCCATTGATTTCTTCTTCCATGATTACACCACAATTCTTCTCTACTGCCTGACTTTTTTGCTCACGCTTCCTCCCTTGCCTAAGTTGTCTCAGCGTCTTGTTGATGTCTGGATCAAAGAGCAACTGTTCTTCTTTCACCTGATTTCTCAAATGCATCAATCACTATACTAGCAAAGGTTTAACAATCACAAAAGGATCAGTGATTCACATCACGGTTAATACAAAATTCAATTTCCAATTCTTCATCGTTCCTCGGCAACGATGCCAAAAACTTGATACGTTCTTTCAGCAATTGTACTGAGTACGCAAGTAATATAGACAATAAGTCGAGTATCGTATCCACAGGAAACGGAATTTATAATTGAATATTGAATGTATATCACAGTATTATGAACAGAAACACATAATAAAGATGAATTTGGATTTGAGTGATTAACGAATGTAATATCAAGACAATTAATTTTAAAGTGTGTGAAATCAATATGAATAAAGGCCTTGAGATTGAATTGTAATACTTTCATTCTCATACACTCTTAATTAAATATTTATATCATGTTGTCCAATTACCAATCTGTGCAAATAAAAATTATTCAACCTGATTCCTCTAACATTGAAATTCTTAAATTAAAATACCTAGCTATGTCCCCAGTTACAAGAATAGATTAATTAGCATTAAAAGTTGTTGCTTTAAACAGTCACTGCACTATAATCCATCCCTGAACTTATACATGCAATGCGTTAAACGTTTGGTTCCAATTTCAGAAAGTGTTTTCTAGTCACAATAAGAAATCTAAGATATATCAAAAAATGAATAAAACGTAAAACAAAGGTTATTGGATTCAATGATATAAAAACAACGTTAAAAGTGCATTTGAAGTTGAGAATTTACATTCAATCCCAAGAGTAAGAAAGTTTACAAAAGAAAAGAAAAGAAGGGATGTTGATTTTGAACGATGCTCCAAGCAATCTCCAATGAGTGATCAATGATCAGTCCTCCCTTTGTTGACCTAGCTTTTCTTTTTATACCTTTTCGTTCCTCTCTTTAGGTCAGCGCGTAACCATTATCTCGTGATTTACGTCCCAATAGTGCTAACGCCTTCAAATTAAGGCTTCCTCGTGACAAGTCCTTTAAGTGAGTTTTATCCCCGACTACGTCCGTAGCTTGTGCAATAAGTCACTTACGCCGTTCTTTATGCTCCTTTCCTTTAATTGCGCAATAAAACTAATTAAATAGTAAAATAAATCATTACAAACAATAAAATCCAAATTAAAACCAATTTAATAACAAAATCAATGTAAATATGAATGAAAATATATCAAATATACTAGTAATTAAAGCCTATCAAAATTAGCTTTATTTAAAAACCTTTTAATAATTTGTTTAAGCAGAATGAATTTTGGAGCTTACTTTGAATTATGAAACATGCAACATACGATTTTAACCAAAACCAAACTCTCACACACACTATCTAAGTCTTGGAACACAACTCCAACAAGCTTATATGAATCTTCATATAGTCCACGTTGCTAGCAATGATTCAATGAAGACTTCATTCTTGTGTAGATTTCATCAAATCATATATTAGCTCTTGGTTCTAACAAATCCAAAGTTAGAAATTGCAAGCCCAAACACTCTTATTTATTATGCTCTTGGACGTCCAAGCTTGTAGAACAAGCTAAAACCATGACCCTAATTATCCTAGCTTGCATCACAAGCTTCAAAATTCTCTTATCATAACCTGGGTCATGATGGGGCGAAGAAACTTTTTGAAAAAAATATAGGAGTCACCACCATAGTTTATTACAGAAAATTATGGAAAACCAAGAAAAGAAAATGGTCTGTGAAACCGGATTAGGATCTAGGAGTCGGTTACATGTAGGAAAAGTATTAACACCCTACAATGCCCGTCCTAAGACAACACCCTTAATTTAATGAGTGAAACCGAATGTAATTTTTTAGAATGTTTATTTTCTCAAAAAAACAAAAATGCAAATAAAAAATAAAGAAAATATTTTTTTTATTTTGGGTCTGACAGGATTGACCTTTCTTCTACGTATTTCTATTCATAATGAAAAATCAAGACTTACATAGTTCTTTAGAGTATAAGGTATCGTGATAGACTATTCATAATATCTTTTATTAGTCATATAATTACTAGAGATAATGTAAACTATACATCGTCCTGTAATTCGTTTATGTGAGTTTTATTTAGAAAAAAATATTCTCTAATATATTTTTTTTTTGGAAAAGATGGGCGTATACATAAAAAAGTAGTGAGATATGAAAATGGGTCAGTTGAATGAGCCTAACCTTTTAAAGAATAGGGTGAGATATGAAAATGGAGTGTGCAAATAACAAAATTGTTGGGTCAATTTAGTGAGCCCAAGTTTTTCAAAGAATGGAATGTGGTATGAAAATGGAATGTGAATAGAAAAATTGTTTGATTATAGTTTAATGAGCACAAACTTTTCCTTTAACTTGTTGTGCAAATATAAAGGAAGTTGCAAATAGCGAACTTGTTGGGTGTGGTGAATGGACCCATGTTAGTGCAAATATGAAAAATTAGGTGTTTAAAATAAATAAAGTGTCAGGGTCAGCAGAATAGGCCCATACGTTTCTAAACAAACAACCAGAAAATGTCATGATAATGTTTTATTGAAAGAAAATCTAGAAAAAGAATCTAAAGCTACGTTGGACCACACTATTACGATTCTACTGCATCTTCAAATGCATATTTGTCTCCCCAATTCGCATGGTTAATCAATTCCAATTGCAAATGAATATCAACTATGGACCCCACTGCATCTTCAATTGCATATTTTTCTCTCCAATTCGTGTGTTATCTCTTGGAACCACTGCATCTTCAAGGATGAAACACAACAACCATTACAGTCCTTGATTTCTCTCTAAATTTTCCTTTCCCATGTTATATGCAAATGAAATGTGTACAAAGCAAAGCACTCCAGTAGCACAAACAAACAATACGTCACCATATACGTAACATTAAAATAATAATAAAAAAAACCAACAGAAGGTATGTTGCTCGGTTGGAATTGGTGTGTTATCGACGACTTTCTCGATGGTTGTAGTCACTGGAGTTGGGAGATTAAGAAAGGCAGTGACACACGCGAAAATAGTGGCTTCGCGTGACCTCCTTCTTTCTTCTTTCTATCCTTCTCTCTTCTAAATATTCTATGTGAATGCACTATATTGTGTGAGTAAATAGTGAGTGAGTTGCTGCACCGTGTATGTTCTTTCTTGAATGAAATAGAATATTTCCTGAGAGAAAAGAAAGTTTTAGGTTTCTAGTGCATGTATCCTAAGCGATCCCTAAGTGTCTTATTTAGATAAATCTTAGATAAAATTTAAGAATATACAACCATAATGTTAGACCATCTCACAATGTATCTATTTATAGTATTGGATGATGTTATTATTCTTCAGTTAGCACATAATACATATTAGCAAGATAATAAACTAATACATGTAAAGATAATTCAAAAAGATTTTAATTATCATCAAAACTCTCTTAAAGAGTGTATTGGAATTACAAAATGTATATGAACTACATAGAAGTTAAATCATCTAAGGTCTCAACAACTTTATAATATAAAAGTGAGCCTTTTGCTTAATTCTTTATAAGAATTATATATAAGAAAAAATATTTAGATTCTCATTAATGTTTTATCTTATATACCAATTGTAAAATGTTAACTATCTCCAAGTTAATTATTTATCTTGTATATCAGTTTAAGATATTATCAATAAATTGTCTAATTATAAAATTCATCATGCTAAACAATAAAGCTTTAATTTGTAGTAATCAAAGAGATGAAATAAAATCATTTTAGAAAGTCAATCTAGGTATTGGTCACATGATTGTTTATTGATTTGGTAATAATAATTTTTTTTTATATAATTGGTCACATGATTGTTTATTGATTTGGTAATAATAATTTTTTTTTATATAATTGGTCACATATTTTATATATTAAGATGGAAATGTGGTTAATGAAGTCTTGTGATTATTAGCTTTCATTACAAGGTCATTAAGACAATCATGTAGCCAATGAAGTCTTATGATTGATGACTTTTATTGTAGTTAATGAACATCGTTGATGATTTTCAAGGTAGTTAATGAAATCTTAAATTGACTACTTTTATTATAAGATTGTTAAGACGATCATGTAGTCAATGAAGTTTTACAATTTATAACTTTAATTATGAGATCGTTAAGATGATCATTAAACCAATGAAATCTTACGGTTAAGATTGAATCTATCGGTAAATTTAAACTATAATGATAATGATAATAAAAGTAAAAGTGATGATAATAAAATAATAATAATAATTTTTATAATCAAAATAGTATTCATAATATTTATCTATGAATTTATAATATTCATAATATATTTAATCTATGTATGAATTTACCAACAAACAAATTATCGACGAACTTTTGGTTGTTGCTATTCCGTCAATAATTCTCATTTATCGACAAATTTTGACCTTTAGTAATTCCAGTTTTTTTGTAGTGGTTTTGTATGATGTATCATATCAAATACAACTAGCTAACTCCATTGAATCATTTGCCTACAATATTTTCTTATTTATTATAATAAGTGATCATATTGTAACTCTTACATATGATGGATGATGATTGATGCAAGTTAAAAACTTAAGTGTAATAATTGAATAAATGATAATTTTCGAATAAGTGTCTTTACAAAGACTCTCCTTCTTAAGTTAGTACAAACAATAATAACATGCAATATAAAAAGATTAGGTGAGAGAGAAATATACACAATAATTTATATTGGTTTGTCTGTCACAACAAATTACATCCAATCTTAATCAACATATTAAGTTTCACTAGGCATACTAATGCTGTAACATACATCTCAAGTATTCTTTGAGATTGTGGCCACTCTTGGTTGTTTCCTTGAGTATTCTTGACTCCAACCACTCCTAGCTTTATAGAGTCTTCTTTGGGCTTGTAGCCACTCTTGGCTAACCCCTTGAATATTCTTGACTCTAGCCACTCCTTAGTTAATTGAGTATTCTTTGGCCTTCTAGCCACCTCTGAATAACCCCTTAAGTATTATTGACTCTAACCACTCTTAGTAAGTGCACCAGTCACTCGTGTAACAAGTAATAGATATATTGTTATCTCCAAAAGAACTTATGCAATACACAACAATATTTACAATAAATCTTTTTGTGCCTTTTGAGACACCCTTGGACGAATTGTATCTCTCTTTTGTAAAAAGATAAAAGTTAGATGATATGAATGAGAATTAGTGTTACCTTGAAAGGTTTCTTTGAGAGAGTTGAGTGAGAGTTTCGCTTCTCTTGTTTTGAGTCTTATCTTGAGAAGCTTTCTCAAGTGGTGGCTTTGCATACACTTATCCTTGGAGTTCTGCCTATAAGGTGATGTGTTCTTACCCTTCTCTCTATCTTAATCCATTTTTTATTTCCTTTGTTAAAAGTTTCTTGTTTCTACTTGTGTATTGGTGTTGACCGAATGGTATTTTGTTGTTCTTCAACCATGGATTTGCTAGCTTCTTCTTTTGAGTGCATTTTGTTCTCCATCTTCATTTGAGTTGATCTAGATCCTACAACCCTTACAATCCATATCACCACTATTGCTTCAAAAACACTATCTACATAGTTATCATCTTGATTGCCATTATCATCAAGATTAATCGACCCACCACCACCATCACTCATGATTCTTCCATTGATTCTCACTCTTAAACTTCTTCCCACACAACACACAATAAAACTCCCTCCTCCTTTTCAACCCATTCCTCCACCACCTCCTCCTTCTCCTCCTCAACCTTAGCCCAATTAGGCTCCTCATTCTCCAAGGCCCTCTCCTTTTGCAACCTCTTCTTCCTCTTCCTCTCGTCCTTTTTCTTCCTCTTCATCCCCACTCCTCTTCACCCTCATATCAATCACCCTCTTGTCCCTCTTTGTCACAAAATCCCCCAACCTTCTCATAGTATCATTGTACTCTTTCCTTACCTTCCTTTTCACCTTATTATTCTCCTCCTCCGTAATTGTTTTAACTTTCGATTCGACCTTGCCATAACATCATCCTCATCCACCCAACAAAAATCCATCACAATACAAAATCATAACCAATATCCATAAAACAAAATTACTTGCACATAGGGGTTACTCAAATTCCCCATTACAGGAGTTTATCGAGCTACATCAACTTTGAGCCCTAATTTTTGCGCAAAATTGTTGGAGATCCCATATCAACTGGAGATAAGGCTAATTCATAGTATATAAGTGGGTGCAAATCTCACTTTATAAGTTGGTTTTGTAAGGTTGAGTTAAGCTTAAAGTCTACTTCTTAAGATGGTATCAGAGCTTATCCTAACGAGGATTGATGAACCTATTGTGTCACCTGCTATTAGGTCATTATTAGACCACCCATAAATATCCAGTCTCACGCACATGTTGGGTAGTCTCAGCATGACAGAGGTGTGTTGGAGATCTGACATCGACTAGATATAAGGTCAATTTATAGTACATAAGTGGAGGCAAATTTGTGAGTCATAGGAGTAATAGTTGGAGTGCAATCCATCATTCCAACATCTTTAAGGAGATCTAAAACATATTTTCTTTTACACAAGTGAATACCATTTTTATTTCTAGCAACTTCTAATCCAAGAAAATATGTTAAATATCCTAGATTCTTAATTTTGAAAGTTTTATTAGGAAGATCAGTTAAATTCTCAATTTCAGTTATACTATTTCTGGTCAATGTAATATTATCGATATTGACTAAAACAATAGTGTAGAGTTATCAGTACTTTTAAGAAACAAAGAGTGATCAACATTTGACCTTGTATAACCTTATGAACAAAGAAAGACAAAGTTTTTTATACCACTACTTGCTTACTTGTCTTAGACCATATAGAAATTTGTTTAATTTACAAACCTGATTTACAGAGTTATTGTGCACATCTGACAAAATCTGCATATAAACTTCCTCTTATAATTCTTCGTGCAAAAATTATAATATCTAATTGTTTAAGATACCAATTATAAACAACAAGAAGTGAAATTCTAAGTGTTGTTATTTTATAAAGCACTAATTTTACACTGATAACCTTCCTCCAATGAGATATTATTTTCTAAAGCACACTCATAACTCTCCTCCAATAAAAGTACTTACAGTCTTCTCGTATAGGTTTATTGCTAGTGTTAATGACAAACATAACATGTTTAAAATTAGAAGATTATAAAAATTTTAAACACTTTTTAAGAAAATCGATCTTATTAACATGGATTTTATCAAAAACATTATAAAAGTCATTTTCAAGGAGGAGCGAGAATAGACGTCTTGGATAAGAAGGAGAGGAGGTCCAGCACAAGTAATTTGGAAAGGGAATTGGGGTCAGAGAAGAGGATTTAGGAACAGTGGAAATTGTACCCAGCGCGTTCCTTAGAATTAGAAAGGACTTCGTAGAGGTGTTGGAGTTCCTGGAACTGCACAGTGACTTCCTCTTAATTAGCACACGTGACAATAATTAAATACCAAACACCTTACCAAGTCTATCACTAACATAATTAGCTCAAAACTAACATAACTAACAATTATGTATTTAAAATGAATTTCTTTTTACTGTATAAAAACAAAATGTACAGAAACTTCACACTCTCTCTCTCTATATATAAATATAAAGCTTCATATTTAGATCTTAAATATTAGTTAAAATTGTATGAGACCAAATATAAATATTTTTTAAAACACAAATATGAAAATGGTTCCTATAGGACCCTATCTAGATTTTACCCATTCATATTAAAATCTAATGTAAGTTTTAGACGTAAATACATTTAATGACAGCAAGGTTGGAAGACTTTGGAAAAGAGAGTATCTGCTGCCTAACTTTCTCCATGTCAATATCTGAATACCGCAGCCAAAATGCAGTACATACAGTCATTTGCTCCAGGAATTTTGCATTTGCCATCACGAATTTTGCCAAAAGAAGTTCATGCTCATGCACATTAAATTCCTTAAACTGAAAAACTTTGAGGCTAGACAGAAAGCACTGAGGCACTTTTGCAGAAGTCACATCTTTATTTAATTCAGATACTCCCTGAAATGTTTTTTTCTGTAAAATTAGCCATCGTATCATGTGTCTTTCATACAAACAAACAACTTGAAAACTTACATAAATGTTTTTTTCTGTAAAATTAGTCATCGTATTACGTGTCTTTCGTATAAACAAATAATTTGAAAACTTACAGAAATGTTTTCTTTCTGTAAAATTAGTCATCGTATTATGTGTCTTTCATATAAACAAACAACTTGAAAACTTACAGAAATGTTTTTTCTGTAAAATTAGTCATCGTATTATGTGTCTTTCACATGAATAAAACTTGAAAACTTACAGAAATGTTTTATTTTTTTTAAAAATTAGTCATCGTATTATGTGTCTTTTATATAAACAAAACAACTTGAAAACTTACGTTTTGTAAAACAAGTGTAGTAAGTATTGGGGAACTGTGAAGAATGTTCAGCAGAGCTTCACCAGTAACCTCATTTAGTTGCAGATAAGTCAATCTCCCAAAAGCTGGTATTTGGGTGAAAATATCTCTGGCATGAATCAAAACCTGTAAGGCAATGAAAAACTTGTTCAATTTGCAGAGTCAAATTTTGCATATCTTTTGGAAAGACATGTTAGGTTACCTAGATTATTAAAGTGTACCATTAAAGTGTTTGGTAGGACATTAATTCACCACACAATAAAATCAGGTAAGATACAGAGAGGTACATTAAAAAATTGTGTGTTTTTAATTTTTTTAACTTTGAAACGCATTACCTTTTATTTTTTCAATTATTTTATATAACATTTTATAGAAAAACCAAAAGTTGTTATAATAGAAGCTTCAAGAATCAAAAGTAATGTACTTTTGAAATTAGAGAAACAAGAAAATTTTAAAAGAACCAAAACTGTTCTTTAAATATGATGGAGGGATCAAATATATTTTAGACAATAAAGTGAAAAAAAGAAGTAAAATTATTTAGAGGATAAACCGAGAAATGTTACCTTTCCATGATGTGGCCTATTAGTTTTTAAAATTTACGAGTATTAAATGAAAATATTTTAAATATTTAATAAGAAGACTTTTAAACATAAGCTGAAAATATTTAAAATTATTGTTATACCAATCTTATGCAGAGCACAAATATCAGAAGTTTATTACATTAAAAAATAAGAAGTTTATTTGTCCTCAATAGAGGTTAGATCAAAATGGTTTCGAAAATTCATAGAAGGAAATTACATTAAACATATATCTTTCACCAAATCTCCTTTACAAGTTATTATTTTTCCATTTAACAAATTTAATACAAAAACCTCACATTGGTTTTATAAAATCATGTTGCTAAATTTAACAACTTTGTTGCTAAATTACTTTCCTGATTCCTTTTATCGCAACTTTTCTTCTTTGTAACAAAACTCCATCTCTGAATTTTTAAATCTGCTAAAAAATTAACTATTTAGAAAATTCCTAAAATATTTGTTTTCACCACTTCCATAAGATCTATATATATATATATATATATATATATATATATATATATATATATATATATATATATATATATATATATATTCTTTAACAAAAATAAAAGTAGGTTAGGTATAAGGATTTAAAAAAACTATTTTTATTAACAAACTCTTTTTTTAAAAAAATAAAAATATTATATTCTAAATAATTTCAAAAATAATTTAAAAAAATAATCATAAAAAAAGTATTTTTAAAAATATAATAAAAATATTCAATTTCAATAAAAAAAACTAAAGACAGTTTTAGAAATTAAAAAATATAATCAAATATCACCAAACCAAAATTCTTAAAATAGAACTAAATGTACCCTGATTTTCTATCCTATATAGAGATACGTAGGACCAAGGTCAAGCCTTATCGAACTCAAATAAATAAAAAATATATGTTTGTTTGTTTTATTTTTGTTTGTTATTTTTGTCCACCTGATTATTATTTATTGTTATGATTTTTATAAGCATGTTTTCTTGTTTGTTTTGTTTTTTTTATATATTTGTTTGTTTTGTCTTTAGTCTTATTATTATTGTTATTATTTGGGAAAAATGATATTTTTTAAAATCACACTTATTTTTATTCATTTGATTAAGGGTACCGTCTTACGACGGGCTTTGTGGGATGCTAATATCTTCCCCACACGTAACCGACTCCCGAATCTTTGAATCTGGTTTGCAGACTATTTTATTTTTTTGGTTTTTCCATGGTTTTCCTTAATAAGTTATGGTGGCGACTCCAATCTCAATTTAAATATTTTTAAAATTATTTTTTTGATCGCCCCGTCGTGATCCCGGTTGCGACAATGGGCAACTAGGTTGCTAAACATATTATAATGAATCTTGTATTCCATATGAGAACTAAGCATATTAATATTGATTGTCATGTGATAAGGAAAAAACTTTTTGTTAGGTTATTTCATCTTTTTCCAATAAAAGATACTGATCAACCAGCAGATATCTTTACAAAGGCCTTTGATCAACCTGCATTTAAATTAGTCATCTGCAAAATTGGGATGATAAACCCATTTCCAGCTTGAGGGGAGGCTATTGAGAGACCCATTTCCACAGTACTGGTTTCCTTGTTAACAGTTTTCTGTTATGGGCCGTTTTACTCTTAGGCCCAAAGTTTTACTCTTGTCAATCATAAGTAATTGCACGTAATCGCACTGTATCAGATACGCACACAAGAAGATGAACAGTAAATGCTGAAAAACCATTACTATATTATTTTCTATATGTTTTAAATTACAACGTGGATTGGATTAAATAAGAGTAAAATTTTGAGCCTAAGAGTAAAATGACCCATAACAGAAAACTGTTAACAAGTAAACTGGTAACTGGTAATGTGGAAATGGGTCTCTCAATAGCCTCCCCTCAAGCTGGAAATGGGTCTATCATTCCAAGCTTACAGATGGCCGATTTAAATGCAGGTTGATCTAAGGCTTTCATAAAGATATTTGTTGGTTGCTTAGTACCTTTTACTGGAAGAAGATGAAATAACCCTCAAGAAGTTTTTTTCTTATCACATGACAATCAATGTTAACATGTTTAGTTCTCTCATGAAATTCAAGATTCATTACATTATAAGATGCATATAAGTTTAAACAATTTATTTTGTGTTAAGATCACATGAAAATATTAGTAATAATGCGAATTGGGTTATCTAGGTCGATCTATCATTTTATTATAAATAATATAAATCCGAATACATATTTTAGCTCATTGATCCACTCACTTTTCCAATATATAAGTATTTTTTTTTATTGTTACGTTGATTATTTATGTGATAAAATTTGTATTTTATTATTTTTTTTCCATAATTGGACTCGTACTCACAATCACGCAGGAAAAAAAAAAGTAATCCACACATTATAAGGAAATAAAATAATGATATTATCACAGAATCAAAGAAAAAGAGTAATTTATTAATAATGGAAATAAAATAATAAATTAAGAACACATTGCTATAAAGCCAATAAAAAGAGAATAAATAAAGGTAAAACCAACCTAACGGTGTGTTTGTTTCGTACGATGAAAACTTTTGAAACGATTAAAAACAAAAAAAGTTAGAAAAACGAGACTTAATTACACGGAAAACAAAACAAAATTTACGTTCAAAACTTTCCTCGCTTTAAGCAAAGATTTACGAGAAAAGTTTACTTTCTTTAAATAAAAAATAATTTAACTATAAATAAAATATAAAAAATAATTTTTTAAAATAATAAATAATAAAAAATACATAATAACTAAATTTATAACAAAATAAAAAATTTAAAATATTAATAAAATAATTTTTATAAATAATAATAATATATTAATATATAAAATCGATTACGTTATAACGTAATCGATTATATGTATATTATAAAATACGTAATTAATTATATCTATTAATATATATATATATATAATATAATAATAAATAATATTTAAAAATAAAAAATTTATATAATATTTTTAATTAAATAAATAAATATAAATATAATTTAATAAATATAAATATTTAAATAAATAATATGATAATAATTATTTATTATTATAAAGTAGTAAATATTTGTATATTTAGTATTAAAAGTATTTTGAAATAATTTAATTTTATATTTTAAAAAGTTAATCCTTTTATTTAATAAATTAATATTTTATAATAAATTAAGTTTATTTTAAAAATTATTATGAATTTAATATATTTTTTAATCTTTAAAAAACATTATTAATTATATTAAATAAATAAATTATATTTTATTTTTAATTATAAGAATATATTTACAATTTTATATATTAAAATTTTTTTATATCTATCACATCATTCACAAATTTTTATAAACTTTCCATTCAAATCTTATTGTCTTTCTCTTAATTCAAACAACAAAACTTTCCGTACACTCTCATCTCAAATTCACTCCCTCAAATCCATCTCCAATCCAAACATATCCTAAGAGTTTAACGAAATTATATTTGTAGTGTGAAATGAAATGGATGACTTTCATTTCTATAAATTCTCATATTTTTGTTAAATTTAAATAGCATATTTTCAATTAATAGTTTATTGTTTAACCACATTTATAATTTTTTAAGAAAATTATAACGTTTCTAAAATAGAAAAACGTTATTTTACTAATTATTTACAGCTAAACATGAGCTGGTCAACACTTGCAACATTAAAGAAATCACGTGGTGACGGATGTCTAACTATATACTTCATTAACTATCGTATTTTCCACATATTTTTTATTTAATTATCATTCTTAAAATAATAAAAAAAGGATAAATCGTTTTTTATTTATACTCTTACACTTACTTGATATTTTAATTTCTGTACATATATGTATTTATTATGATTTCAAAATAAAATAGCAAAGTAAAAAATTATAAATATTTTATAAATGTCAACAAAAATATATATTGCATTTTATATTTTTTTTCAAAAAATTTAAACGATAGTAATAAAAGGAATGGAGGTGGAAATTATTTAAGGAATTAAAGTATAATGATTTTTGGATATTAACGTTAATACATGTTTGACATAAGGTTTTGAATGTGTGTGAAATGCGAAGATTAAGAAAGTAAATTCATCAATTCCTTCTATCAGCCCAATTATCATTGGGGCACAAGCCCATCTCACTTATAAACCCTTTTATAAGCTCAAATTTAATTTCAGTATATTGTACATAAAAAATATAGTTTTTTCGCTGGAGATATGATTAATATATTATTCTTGTTTTTTATTAAAATTTATAATTTAGTTTTTTTTTTTTTTCATAAGGTTGAGACATGTTTTTGTTTAAGACTATTTAGAATTGGTGAATTGATGTGTATTTGAATTAACGTGTATTGGTGAAAACCAAAGACTATAAATGAAGGACCGATTTCTCTTCTCAACAAAATGCTCATTGGAATAAAATAAAAATATTATTTAAAAGTATCAGGTTGACCAATATTATTTTTAATAAATAAATAATTTATATACTTATTAGTATTGCGTCAACCCTATATTGTAATAATTTTTTAAATTTTATAAAATAAGAGTCGGCCAAACATACATTAGATTAAATGAATATTAGATTAATTTTGTCTTAATAATGTCACATTAACGTAGTTTATTAAAGTCTACCCTACAGTTTAGCGTCCATACTTTTAACATCCCAGTGTTTGGCAAAATCACTATTAAGTGTGGATTTTTCTATTCTATAGGTTTTTAGCTGATACTAATAGTCCACTTTTTTTAGTGTATAATTTTTATTTTTTATTGAAATTGTGATGAAAATGTATGTTTTGAAATAAGAAATTAAAAAAAATTACTTGAACATTTCATGATAAATAAGTATAAATATTATTTTATTTATAAAATTATTGTAATAAAAAAATAAAGCAAAATATTTACAGAAGTCGAAGAAAATGGACATCTTAATACAAGTAGAATACTTGCATTAAAAAAATGTTACTTATAAAACCTGTCCATAAACGATGAGATCTCCAAATTTGAATGAAGTATGAAGATTATAATAATGATAACAATAATAAATACTATGACATATGTCAAAGAAAAAAGCATTAACATAAATATGGTGCGTATTGTTGAAACTTATACGAATATATATATTAATAGTTAGTGTCCTTAAACTAAACTTCGATAACTTCAAAGTTTATATTTATCAAGATATAGAAAATGTATTTTTTTTTACACTTTCATATTGTTATGAAATATTCACCCACGCCAATAACTTTGTGGAGATAAAAAAATCATAATCATTATTAAAAACACTTTTTATTTATGGGTTTGAAATCTTGTGCTATCAATCTTTATATAGAGTTTATAAGCATGTAATAGGAATTATCATTCTTAGACTTGGTACATTAAATAGTATATTTTATAAATATGAATAGTTTTAAACAAAATTTATAGTGTTTTTTCTCTAATCTACAAATATAAATAACAATTCAAATTGACCTATAGACATAACAAAAAAAGAGCCTAATTTTATATAAGATAAAGACTCTATTTGAACAAAATTTCCAAATAGAGGCAACAATAATCTTGCTTAGATAAACTTCTCTGTAAACATTTATAAAAGAAAAAAAGAATTTGTAAGTTAAACTTAGTTTATGAATAAATTAAAAATATAAAAAAGTTACATAAGAGAATTTAAATAAATTAACTTACAAATAAATGAATTAATTTTAATTTACGCAGAAAATAATTTCGTTTTTTTATTTACTTTTTCTCATAACTCCTTAGGATGAAACTTGTTTTAAATATATTTTAAAAATAAAAATTGAAATAAACTTTTTTATTAATTAAATTGAGTTATGAAAAGTTAAAAAAAAAATCTTTTAGAATATTGCATCACTGCACTGGTAGAGAAAACGTGTCTCTCATGCTCTTAATTCACACGTGCTCTCTTGAAGCAATCAGAATTGGGCCCACTTCTGTTCATTCTTCTACCCAAACCCTAACTACGCAAAACAAAACCCTTTTTTTCTGGCAAAGAAGGACGAAAAAGAGGACCACGTGCCTTGCGTGTGACCAAAGCCTCTCTTCAATATCGATGCACCAACCCTTACAAGCCACGCCATCCAACCAATCAAACCTTCATAAATATTCAAAACTAATTATCGTACTTAAACAGTAATTAAATTAAGATTAAGAATCATTTAGGTTATCTCAATAACCCCACGTAAATAAAAGTTGATCAAAAATATTATAAATAAACAACTACTCCAAATATTTACTAGGAATATTGTTACTCATTTATTATTATAATTTTTGTAATATTGACATTGTGAGTTATATATATAATATTATGTAAAATTGTTAGAAGATATTAAAAATTATATATTGCTCCAACTAACTTATCTAACTCAATGTTGTGTGTTTGGCGTAAGTGGAAAAGGGTAATGATTCAAGTTCCCTTGTGTTGTGCTTTTGCTGAGTAATTAATTCACACATAAATGTTCCTTTTTGTTTCACACTCTCTTCTCTTTAGTCTTTAAGTCACTCACAAAATTTATGAACACTTTAAATACCACCGTTCTTTAGCTTCTATTTCGCACTATCAACTCACCAAACCCCTTTTTATAACAATAAATAACCATTTTATTCATCAACACGTGAATATAAAGAGTTTTTTTATATAAACTGAAACAAAATAAATGTTTTATAAATTAAAAGTTTCAACGTAAATAAAAAATAAAATTTTTAAAAATTGTATGACATAAATTTTATAAATGAGCTTATTCATAAATTAATTTAAACTTAAAAATATTTTTTTTCTATTTTTATTTTTCATAAATATTTATTAAACATTCGTCCCGACATATTCTTAATTATTAAAAAATCTTAATATATTTTGTTGTACTTAATATATGTTAATTTCTAATTTTTAGGAGTTAATATTTGATTGACTTTAATAACGTTAATTAGTTTTAAACGTTACAATTTAATGACACAATGATTTCAGGTAAATTAACATATAAGACACTTGTCATAAATACTTGTTTTTTTAAAAAAAAAAAATTGAACAAACAAATTGTCATCAATTTACATATTATATTAAGAGGCCAAACTAATCATTTATCTTTTTACAATTAATAAATTTAATGTGATCGTTAAATGTGTTTTATATGGAATTAAATTGATATGTTTCAATCTTAACTTATTTCTTCTTTCCTTTTTATTTATTAGGGAGGAACTATGCCCTCAAATTCATGCAAAGAGCATATGCCTTTGAAACTAATTCACTCCTCTATAAGAAGTGATGTAATAAAAAAAACAAATCTATATATAATCTCAACCAATTTAATCTTAAATCATATTAGTTTTCTGGATAATAAGTAATCATTAATATTTACTCTTTAATTAGTATTGAAGATCTATACAGGCTAAATATATAAATAAATTAATATATATATATATATATATATATATATAAGTATAAATTTAATATTCTTAAATTAGTTTTGTAAAACTAAGTTAAATTTAAATTTTATTATCTTAATATAGTATAAAGATATTAAAAATCTATCTTAGTCAAAATTATTTGGATTTATATTATTACTTATTATTTTTTTCTTTTATTTTTATATTTGAGGTTTTTAACGTGAAAGAATATGTTGAAATTTCATATCAATTAAAGATATAACGAAATTATAATAAGTGATTACAAATATCACTGTACTTAGATTAAATTAAACTTAAATTTTATTATTTTAATATTTAATTAACTTTTAATTTCTAAAATCACGTATATGTTACAATTTGAGATTAAGAAAACAAAATAAATTACCATTTAGAATTCAACTCAATAACTAAACACCTGAACCTGTGTTCCACATATCCTAATATGAAAATAGCCCAAAACTCAATTAAGAATATTAACCTAAAGAAAATTAGTGTAAGTTGACGTTTATTTCAAGCATAAGATATTGGAGATCTATGTTCATTTCAGTAGATAAAAGCTATCACACGTAATGATAGGTTTCGTTAGGTTAAAGGGTGTTAATCAATGTCAAAAAAAACTCTCACATTCTAATGATTTTGAATTGTTTGATTGGTTTCTAATTTAAAACTGAACCTTTTGACCGTGGTTTGATTATTATATTATAATACTAGAAGATCATTCAATTATAATTAAAACTAAAGAAAATGAAGTTGTTTAACACGAAAAAATATCTTTATTTGGGTTGAGATTATCATGATTACTTTACTTGGGGGTAATAGTTCTCGATCAACCATAAGGGTCAATTTTTGGTGATGATTTTGTTACTTCTCTTCGTTGAACTTCTAGAACTAATAGTCTTATATGGCATTTGGTGCTTTTTGGCGAAACTGAATTGTCGTCCCAATAACTAAGTTTCAAAGTTTTCTAAAAATGACTTTTCGAATTGAATAGTGCGTGGAATTTTTAATTCATAAATAAATTACTACCATTATAAATCAATGAAGTGTTGTTAATTTCAAAAGTGAAAAGTAACATATAGCCGAAATCGTTAGTTAAAAATTTGGTCACAAAGAACTCGAATTTTTCAAAATATTTATATTTATATGTATTTTAAAATTTAAGATAATTTTTAGTCTATATACATATATATTGTAATGTAAAAAAAAAAAAAAAAAA
>Ga0209489_102566_pt1 | contig 36716 bp, 17 predicted proteins | sample SiratrowhiteBW_FD_187527 | JGI IMG/M metagenome (GOLD analysis project Ga0209489, IMG submission 187527) | Root nodule microbial communities of legume samples collected from California, USA - Siratro white BW (SPAdes) (version 2) | ecosystem: Host-associated > Plants > Roots > Nodule | place... | reverse complement strand
AAAAAAAAAAAAAAGTATGCATTGTTTGTTTACTTAAACAATACAATTAGTTTTTTCTTAAACGATTTGTATCATTATTTTAATAATACGCCTTTAAGTTTTGTTATAAAATTAAAGCATCTACCATTATAATATTAACCGTGTCACTGTTTCCACCTATCCCTTTATATATTTTAGTCTTAAATATTCATGTAAAATATGTCTATTTATATTTATTTAATGTAACAAAATTATGGTGTAAAAAATATACTGTTAATAATAAATCATGTAACTTTTCTTAAGAAAAATTTTATAAAACTAAAAAAATTACTGTGCTTGACACCTGTAGAAGCCCTTTGTACAATGTGTACTATTTCTCCATTTGCTATTCTTAATTTCGTATAAATAAATGGGTTTAATAATAGTATTTCTCTCTCTCTCTCTATATATATAGAGTGAATGAACCTTTAAAAATGTTTGTTTTTAAAATTTATTGATAAATATTTTATTTATTTTAATAAATTTACAGAAAAACTTTTCAAATTATTTATTTATTTATTTGAAGTAATATTTCTATATGAATAAGTGTTTAATATAATTATTTTATGTTTTAAAATAGTAACTTTAAGTGTCTCTTCTATATGTATCTTTAAGGTCTTTTTGAATCTTAAGTGATATTATATAATTTTTAAAATTTATATTTTCTCTAACTAATTCAAGTACTGTTTTTTTCTTAATATATATTTTGTTTATTTTATGCAATCTTTGTAGGTTTTGTAACTATCATTCTCTATCAATATTACTCCATTTATTATTTTAGATAACATTCTCTGTCAGGAAAATATCATTTATTGTTTTTTAGATAACACTTAATTTGCTACAAACAAATAAATAACCTAAAAATAAAAATGTTATATTCTTATAAATATGACTTGTGAACCATTATAAACAGTATTTTTCAAATTATTCATATCTAAGTTATAATTTTGTATTGCAAACTATCTTAAAAAGTATGGTCTAAAATGATAAAAATGTGATTTTTTTAAAAAAAATTTAAGAATAAAAATGCAATAATATAACTTCTAAGTTTATAGAGTATGAGTTACAAAGCTTCTTTCCTCTAAAGAAAATATTGAAGTTGGTCACAAAAACATAAATGTAACCTAAAGATGAAAAAGACAATAAATTTACAAATACAATATTACTTATGAACAATTATAGATCATATTTTTCATATTATGAATGTTTAGATTAGAGTTGTATGACATGATCTTCAAAATTAAAAAATAATAAATCATATTTTTTTCCAATATAATAAAAATATGACATTTTTCCAATTTAAAAATAAAAGACAACATTTTTAAAAATATAAATTCTAAATATTATAAATAAAATATTGATAATTTAAACCACGAGTTTTTAATATGTCATATAATTATCAATAATAATAATAATATTAATATTATCATTACTACTAATAATAATAATAATAATACGATGGCAAATTTTTTATAGGGCAGTGATTATAAATTTTATGTGTACTCATCTTGGTTTGATTTAGTCTTGCAGTACTGATTTGTATTGTATATAAATATAATTTATTTAGTGATAATTGTCACCTAGTAAATGCAATATTTAAAAAAAGTGTGAACTTTAAAAACGTCCACCACGATCTCATATTCCACTACTTGGAAAAACCATAATCAAATGCTATCTAAAGTTAAGAGTAGAAATTTCTAACTTTAAACAATATCTTTTAGTTGCTGTCTACAATAATAAAAGGTATCATGATAATTCTATGAGGATAAACCTTCAAATAAACATATTGCAAATCTAGGACATTCTCTTGTTAAGAAACTCAAAATCATTGTAAAAACTTTTTGAAAGAATAGTATTTTCACCTTCAAATATAAAATAAATGCGATGTGTTGGAGAAGTAGAAAATGCATAGAAAATGATTATTTTACACATTCAATCAAATCGCCATGGCTGTTTTTGTTTGAATTGCAGATTTCACGTGTTCTTCGCATTCCTTTTAATGCAAACCGTGACTGTGTTCAAGATGTTCAATGTGAACGCAACTTGAACCATTTCAATTCAACCATGGCTACGGATTACTTCTAGAAATAACCCCTTTTAGAAAGAAAAGACACAGATGAATATATTTTTTTTTTAGTTTCAATTATTCCAACACATGCATATAAAATGTATTATATGATCAGACTAAGGACAAATAGGAAAAAATTGTAAAGGCAAAAAAATTTGTTTCAACTATATGAATAAAATTATTTCGTATTAGTAGTATTGACCTACATTCCTTTTTCAACATACCGTTATACTTGTGTCCATTAGTGTTGCTTTAAAATAGTTTTAAAATAGTTTAACGTTTTAAATTTATTTAATGCAAAGATAACCATGATTTAACGATACAAAGAGCAATTCAATTATTTCGAGTAAATTAACCCTACATTTAAAGTGTATGATCATATCAAATTAAGGACGAATGTTATGATTGAATTTTATACTTATGTGAGTCTTCATATTTCAAATAAATTAATCATACGTTTAAAGAATATGATAATGTATCAAATTATGGACGAAAGCTATGATTGAAGTGTTTGGGTGAGCGAGAATTAGCGGTTATTTGGATAATTAAAAATATTTAATTATAACTATAAGATACGAATTTATAACTGCTATATCAAAAAATTGTAAATATTACGCGATATTTTTAATATCCCGACAAAAAAGTTTGTTTGTTTGTTTAAAGTTAAAATAAGTTTTTTAAAAGAATATTTAGTTAAAATATACGTTTTACGTAATTCAAAAATGTGTTTTTATGTCAAACAAACTCGTAAACAAATATAACCAATAATGTTCGTGTTAATATAAACAAATGTATATAATTAAGTTAAGGAATTAATTAATAAAACATGGCATCAAGAAAAAAAAAAAAAAAGCACGTCGATTCAACTATTAATTTAGCATAATAATCTAAAATTTAATGCATCCCTCTTTGCCTGTTCCATTGATCCATTCAACAACCCTTTTTTTTGGTTTACCATTTTTTTTCTTAGAAAAATATTGTATGACTCATGAACAAAGAAACAAAACCAATTCTCATTGGGAAGACATTGGTATATAATAAATTAATATTCATGATAATTAATTAAATATTAATTATCAATTAAGTGGCATTATTAATGATAAAATATGTGTGGACCAGGGCTAAGGATAGAAGAGGAAGAGAGTTTTTTTTTTTTTTTTTTTCACGATTTCATGGAATCAGAAAACAACACTTCTCTCTCTCTATAAATGAAGAAACTAGTTTCATTCTTCTTCACACTCTTACGTGTTTTCGTTTCCTCAGTTTCATGCACTCAAATCTTTAACTCCCTCTCTTCATCTTTCTCAGCAAAAATAAACCCTTCTTCATGGTCTCTCTCTCTCTCTCTCTCTCTCTCTCTTTTTCTTCATCTATCTATCTGTAAATTTCATATCTTTGTTCATAACTTTTTTTTTTTTGTCTTCCTTAGGCCAGTGAAACCAACGAGATCAAATACGAGGAGGTAACAATTAACATCGACATGTCTTATATTAATCCTATTCAAATTCAAAAACAAAAATTGAAGACAATCTTAACGTGGGTTTTTTTTTTTTTTTTTTTTTTCTACGTCTTTAAGGAATATGTACGGAATTCGCGAGGGGTGAAGCTTTTTACATGCCGATGGCTTCCGGCGAGTGGAAGTCCGAAAGCTTTGATCTTCTTGTGCCATGGCTACGCCATGGAATGCAGCATCACCATGAACAGTAATTACGCAATTACCCTTTTGATGAAAGTCGATTTGGTTCATGTAAATTTTCTGCACTTTTGACGATGATTGAAGCGTTGAAACACGTGTTGCAGGCACAGGAATAAGGCTTGCAAAAGCTGGTTTTGCAACGTTTGGGATTGATTATGAAGGACATGGAAAATCGGAAGGGGTTCCTGGTCTTGTCATGGATTTTGACAATGTCATCGACGATTGTTTCCAACATTTCACCACAGTTTGTGGTTCGCATTTTCTTTCTCTCTCTGTGGTCTATTTTTGATGTCTGCCACTAGGTTGTTTTGTTGAACATGTTTTCAACCATGACGTGGCCAATTTGTCTCTTGTTGAACATGTTTGTGAATGAATTTGTCTTTTATTTATTTATTTTTTTCAATGATTGAAATTGCAGAAAAAGCAGAGTACAATAAGAAGATGAGGTTCTTGATGGGGGAATCCATGGGAGGAGCTGTGGCACTTCTTCTGCATAGGAAAAAACCAGAATACTGGGATGGGGCAATTTTGGTTGCACCCATGTGCAAGGTTCCATTCCTTTCTCCACTTTTTTTTTTGTCCTTATTCTGTGATTAGTTTTACAAACACTGCTTTTTGCTGATATATTTAACCATTCATTGAGCTTAATCTTCAACTAGCATTAATAGTGCCAAATTTAGTTTAATCAAATAATCATACATCAGAACTTCAATCACATGACAAAAAAGACCAGAAGTTCTCCACGTATGATAACAGCAACAACTCAGTTTTATTTGGGTTGGTAGCTATTGTCCTTGTAGACGCGTTTGATCATTGTTGCGTTCCGTGATTTTTCAGTACCCTGCAAACTTGGACCCATTAAAATTCAGTAGATATTTTTGCATACACTTTTCTTTTCTTCTTATTTATCTATTCTCATGGTTTGTGGGAATATGTTCGCTGTCCTTTTCTTTATCTTTCCCCTCAGAATATTACAGGCATTAAAACCGCTTGCGTACAAAATTGTTTACAAGATAATACAGTAAGAGAGACGCAAAATTATTGACCTAAAAATACAGAAATCGTTTGTGAGACAATCACGCAAGAGATAGAAAGAGATAGAAAAAGATGGAAAATTAGTTTGTATGTTACTCTATCTAGATAAGGCGCATCAGAATCTTTCCTTTTTATTAATTCAGTGCATCACACATTTACTTGTTCTGCATAATTTAGAACCGGAAAAATTATCTCAAGAAATAGATATAGTTTTGTTTTTATCTATTTTGATATTATTAGACAGTATAGAAGATATATATTTTTATATATTAGATTTGAGTTTATTCGTTAAGTAATGGAATAAATGAGTGGATCCGTTTGACCGAAACTAGATTTGACATCGATGGTCTTTGACTTTTTAGAACCGTTGAATGGTCCCTCAGTAAATTAATGTAATATTGCGTCAGAACCAGAATACACTGCCTAGAAAGGGACTTATTAAGGCATTTTTACTTTAAAAATACACCGACCCTTTGAAATTTTCAGTCCCTCTAAAGAACAACCACAACACAATTATAATGAAAAAAAAAAGTTGAATGATGGTAGAATCTAAAAGAGTATTAGAGAGTTATTACATATATTATTTATTTAGCATGTAAAAGAGAAGAACACTTGTTTTGTTCTCTGAATTGTTGCATTGAGGTTTAGTAGTTGAAGTAGGTATTTGTTAATAAATTGCAGATTGCAGAAGAAATGAAACCAAATCCAGTGGTGGCTAGTGTATTGACTGCACTAAGCAGAGTTGCTCCGTCGTGGAGGGTAGTGCCCGGCCCAGACATAATTGATATCGCCTTTAAAGTGCCTAAAGTCAGAGAAGAGGTATTTCATAACATTTTTTTTTTTTTTTGCAGAATCTTTATATATATACACAAGTAAAAGTTGACACAAGTTGTATTGCAGATTAGAGCGAACCAATATTGCTACAAAGGAAAGCTTCGTTTGAAAACAGCCTACGAACTTGTAAGGGTCAGTAGAGAGATTGAGACAAGACTGCCTGAGGTTTGTGAAGTTCCTTGTGTGGTATGAGTAAATAACAAACACATTATTCAATTTAAGTAATGCAATATGTTCGTTTTGTTTAGGTTACTCTTCCTTTTCTAGTTTTACACGGTGAGGAGGATCAAGTGACTGATAAAGCAATTAGCAAACTGCTACATGATGTGGCTGCAAGCTCAGACAAGACACTGAAGATGTACCCAAAAATGTGGCATGGTCTTCTGTATGGAGAGCCACCTGAAAACTTGCAGATTGTATTCTCGGATATTATTGCATGGATAGAGAAGAGATGTCACTTTGGAAATACGAGATTGGAGAGAGAGCTGAAAGAAGAACATGAACATTTGGTGAAGTCTGATCTGTAGCCAATTGGTGAAGTCACATTTGGAAAACAAAGTGAAGGAATAAGGGTTAGAGGGCACGACATAACATCATTTTACGTGTTCTTTTTTCTATGCCCGTTGAAGCCCGTGTACAGTTTGAAATCAATTAATGAAGGAACACATGGCTCAACTTCCTATTTCAAGATTACCACATTCCTATTCTCCTAATCAATTTCTGCACCATGTAACCAAGTTTTCTTGATTCATGACCATAGCGGCATCAGACTATATAATAATTTCAAATAATGTATGGTTGTAAATTAGATAGTCATTAGTCGTCACTCCAACAGTGAACTTTCCGAGTATCCAATACCAATTCATCCCCTTAAAGCTATAATAAAAATTGAATTCCTTTTTCTTTGATATATCGTCATGTACTTTTTTATTCATAAGTTTATAAAATCTGTGCTACATTTTATCTAACAAAGTTGAAAAATGTAAAACTTAATAAACGAAATATTTCATATGTTAAACCATATTATAATTATAAATATACCTCGCCATTTATTTAGTATTTAGTAAAAAAATAAACAAGATTAAAACTCAAAATCAATCCAATACAAACAACTACTTAATTGGACTACATTATAATTGATTTTCTTTTAAAAGTCAGTGGTTGAATCAGTTTTTTTTTTTTTTTTCTCTTCAAAACTAATTTAATCAGAATATAAGATCACAAAAGCTTTCGTAACCCTACTTAGCAAAAACCATTGCGAGATATGCACCTTTCAATTACTGTGAGAACTACCAAAATCTGAAAAGGAAAGAATGGCTTCGGATTCAGTTTAACGATAATCAACAGCCAACAACAAACCGTGGAAAACCCAGGCACCACAAATTCAACACCAGAACCCCAAATGGTTACCACTACACAGTTGCTCAACAATAAAATAAAATAAATATTTCTCTAATCATTCCTTAGATGCATAATGTTTGAGGATGAATTTTAATAGGTACATTAAATGCAATGGTGTTCAATTTTGGAAAACTAGAACTAGAACCAACTTTTCGTTGAAATGGTAAAGCAGTGATATTCTACACTAACTTTCAAATCCCGTTAAATGAAACATCTCATCTAGTACAAGACAGGTTGCTGAGTGAGTCGTAGATAGAAAGTTATGTGGCACGTTATCACATCCACAAAGCGTGATAACAGTTAACTACGACTAATTACAACATAAAATAGCCAACTGAGGCTTGTGGGTTTGACTCCAATACCGCGTAGAGTTATCGTCAGGTTCATCCCCCTTGAATTAAACAGGACAAGAAATCACCTTTCCCGTATTAATGAGATACACAAGCTTACTTCACTTGGTTAGTATTTGAAATAGCTGCGGCGGGCAAATGACCTACTAGAAAAACACATTTCCACTATGACCTGCTTGCAACACCAAAACACAGCACAAGACATTCATCAAATCAAAACTGAGTAACAGTAGAGCAACTGAAAAATTATTCAAGATTAATTATCATTGTCATCATCTCAGGCAAGACCCATATGGCAACAGATGGAAGTAGTTTAATTGGAACACAGGGATATGTTTAAACAACACCTATAACATGGGTTCTAATCTAAAGAATAAAATATGTAGTTTCCTCTATTTTCCTCTCATCAATAATTATCAACCAATCAAATAACTACTACTAAGTGGGGGTTTCTACTTAGCTACCACATAATTGAAGATCCAAATCTCTAAAGGGGAGAAAAAGGTAGATGACCTCTTTGATTACCCTGTTTAGCAACTGCCTCGGGAAATATCAAACAACAAAAATCTTGGACAAGTGAAGAATTCCCTTTTATTTTTTATTCAATAGAAAATAAAGAAAACAATCCTCAGCCAAGACTATCCTTTAAAAGGAAATAGTCGAGACGAGGGGTTGGAGGGTAGTCCCATTGAAGAGGTTAGTTTCTCGTAAACATGTGTAACAGTAATATTTCATTCTCTATTGAGGATATCTAAACTCTTTATTATACGATCTGCATGAAGATGGATAGGGGGACAGATCCTCATGTTGAGAGTGGACACAATGTTGGAATTATCCATCCAAAATAAAATTAAATCTCAAGTATTGGTTATAGATCTACTATAACAACAACCGTAGAACAGTTAGGACCCAAATAGATAAAAATAGGGAATCGTACCTTTCATGCAACCATTTCTTAAATAATCTTATTTCTCACTTCCTCAAGTTTCTTCAGTATCTCTCCAGGGGTTCTGTCCAATTCATCAGCAATTTTTCTCTGCAAATCCATTGGCAATGTTGGGAACTGCTCGCATAGATCCCCATCAATAACATCCTACACAATAAAATACGACTATCAGAAATTTGTCAAAAGTTAATGCGCAGCCAAAAAACACAATAAACAAATATAGACAGGGACGATACTCTTATCCCACAGATTGCAGAAAACACTTTCCAACAATTTCATAAAAACGATAAACAGCATAATATTGATTAGGTATACCTTAACAGGAAAATATGCAGATCTATATGCCATGTGGTCTCTTCCACACAGAGGTGGGTGATCCTGCCTCATGTGCATCTCCAAATGAGAAAAGAAGTCGACATCATCTCGTGAAGTAAAGGCATGCAGTGCCCCAATACTTCCCATAACTGTTCCAAATACAATGCACTCTCCACCACCGGGTATAAGAGAAGCCTTTTGCAAGCATGTGACCACATCACCAACATGAAACTGTACAATTTCTTCCACCTTATTGGGAGCTCCATTCAGCTTTCCCTGCTCCCACTTGATCCTACCACCAGTAGGATCTTCTTCTATCTCATCTGAAACATCCTGTGGCAGCCGCACAAAATAGATATTTCCAAACTTGTCTGCACCTGCCATGGTGTCAAAATCTATGTGGTACGATGCAGTAAGCCACCTTGGAACACAATCATCGGCAAATATGTAGAGTTGGTTTTCGTCCCGCCTATATTTGCAGTAATGGAAAGACTGGAGAGAAGAAAGAAAAAAACACAATTTAACTGAAGATTTTATTCAGTGAATTGAAACATGCGGTGCAGCAGCACATTGGATCCAAGAAAAAGCACACTGTCTATTTGCAAAATTAAGAGAGAATAAATTCACAACATAAAAGCCTTAGTCATGTCTTTCCTTAATAGAGTAATATCCACTGAAGCTTTGTATAAAAACCAAATCAGTGGAACATTGCATTTTGCAGCACACAGACAAATTAATGTCAGAATCCATAGTGATATAAATCAAATGCTACCAAAAAAATAAATACCAGAATGCTCAGGTCACAAATACAGATATTCGACAGCTATGGGTTAATGCATCCATCATGATTAATGCATAAAATAAGATGCCAATTAGTAGTGATTGAATTACTTCTATGGTTCCACATGAGAAACCAGTACGCACATAAGCTATGTATGGATATAACATAGAACATACCTCTTGGACATCACCAACATAAATCCGATCGCGATATGCCTGAATAGAGACAATTGTGTTGGGGAATAGCTTATTCTCACATTTTCTTAACAGACGTCTTTTTCCCAAATCATATAGCCTGAGCACAGGTCCTATCCCTGCAAGTAATCTTCCTTGAAACTGACATAAAGCAAGAGGAACACCTTCAACCTGTGTTTTGTGAAGAAGTTCAAGAGATCTTCCATCCTCTACAAACCTATAAATATGAATAAATCCTGCAGTTACACTCCTTTTGGGCAAAAATTGCAGTCCCTTTGCCGTCCCAACAGCTAAAAGGGTTCCATATTCCTTATCATGGAAATTTACAGTGCAAATGCTGAAAGCAGCCTCATTCTCCTGAAGCTCCAAAAGACAAGTTGTATTTCCTGTCCTTGGATCAAGAACTCTGATGCATGAAACCCACTTATCTGATTCAGCTTTTGGATAACCATAGTGCTCATCTGAGAGGGGATCATCTTTATCTTCATCATCACCACCATTCTCCATTTGGTCTGCACTTCCAGTACCATTCTCCCCGGCTTGAGCAGCCTCGAAACACTCTTTCCTAGCAGCTTCACGCTCTTCTGCAGTTAATGCTCCCTGATCACTCTCAATCATCACCAGGAGTTTTCGTTTGGGTTGCAGCACAAATTTCCTTGGTGTGTACCTTAATGGAATTACAGTTTCATTAAATGTTTCTCCTAACCTTTCAATGGTAAAAATTCTCAAGGCCTCCCCAGCAACAGCAACTACACCTTCCACACACTGGTCAGATGAAAATGAAGCAGCATATTCAAGGGTTTCATATGAAAGGGGTGTTAAAAGGAAATGTCCTTGGTGAATGTAACCAAGCCAGGGTCGACTAGACAAACAAAGCATAGCCCGCTTGCCTCTCACAATGATGGGAAACAGCTTGGGGGCTCTCAATCCTAAGAACCGAGAACGAGAATCAGAAAGCTGACCTGTAACCATATCTACGACAGTTCTAAACAACACACCATTCTGTAACCCAGCATTCAAGAAAAGGCTAGCAGGATGATCTGCACCATCCTCACCACCTACAGAAGCTTGAACTTCAAGAAAAAGTAGAGATTCTGGAGCTGAAGAAACACTCTGAACACTTAGTGCTTGCATACAATCATCAGGATCCAGTGATAAGATGCGGATGGTCTTGTCATATGAGCCAACTGCAAGAAATCGAGATCTTTGTCTGCCTTCGGGTACTGGAGCAATGTCTAAACAAGCAACATCTCCAGACATTTCATGCTTCTCCACCTCCATCAACTGACCAGTTACATCTACTTCAAAATATATAAGCTCCCCTCCACTGAGTGCAATAACCACTTGAAGTCTATTTGATCCAACTTTTGAGATTGTCCTCTTTCCAGGTGTTCTCCATTCATTAATACGGCCATCCTCCCTGATATGCCTGATACCATTTGGGTGAACCTGCATGAGAGAATCATCTCCTATCAAAGAAACAGCAAGGGAGGGAGTAGTGTCAAGAAACCCACTGTCACTAACTTCTTCAACTGTCTCACCAATGGAAAGCACAAGAGTAGCGTTCGTGAATGACACAACAATGTAAGCATCAAACTCATCAATAACATTCTTCTTCACCGTCCAAACAGCACTTGGTACACCAGGAAGCTTGGATACAGCCATCTCACTAACCGCTAAACCAGTTCTCAAAATCCTCAAAGACGACCTAGGACCCCGTCCACAGAGAGTAAAAATCTGAGGAGTTTCCTCTTCAAAGAGATTACTGACCTTCATATCCATTATTGGCATTAAACTCTCAACCTGGTCAATCCTGACAAGGTTTTTCAGCCTTCTGGGCTGGAAAAACACAGGCTGAAAACCTTCCTCGGTTTCCATTAGCGTGGCAGATGATGCCTCCACATCATCCTCATCCCCTATAGACTTAAATTGATACAAAGCATGGTTCCCAAACTCTGAGGCAGCAAACAAGAACCCTGACTTCAGCACACACATCGAAGCAGTAACAGGAATAGTATCAAAATATTTAATCTTCAATTCGGATACACGGTCATTATTGTGTTCCAACGTGACCTTAAAAATATCCCCATACTCCGTCTGCAGGAGGAAGAAGAACATGCTCTTCAGTTTATGCATGGCAGCGGAGACAATAAGCACGCCACGCTCAGCTGGCAAGTCGTCCCGCCGCGGAATCACAGCCCTAACATCCGGATGACCCTGATTCTTATAAATAACAAAATTTTCAGCACAAACAAGCACCCCACTGGGGCCATCTCCACCACCAGGAACAGTAACAAGCAAATTGGCCCCATTATCAACCTGCTCAGACCACTTCCGGGAAACATGGTTGAGCCCAAGATCAAGCTCATAAAAGGTCAAATGCTTCTGAGCCTCAGAAGCCGCCTGACCAGTGGAATCCTGGTCAGCCTCAGAGTAGTCCAATTCAATAGCAGCAAAAATAGGGTTTTCAAACCCACAATCAACACCGCAGATTGAATAAACTAAAGTGTGCGACTTATGAGCCTCTAAAGGGGAAGAAATGGTTAACCTAGCAGCAGTGTCCCTATTCAAAACATAAACGAGCTTCTGCTTCTCGCAGGCGCCAATCATAACTGCCCTACCCTTTGGATCGATGGCGAGGTACTGACCTGGGACAATTCGGCGGCAACCAGATTTTCCGAAGGTTTCTTGGTGAACTTTGTCGAATACGTTTTTCTCCTTGTTGTATTCGAGGATTACGATGCGGCCGGAGTCGGAGCCGACGACGATGTAGTCCTTCTGAGCGCCCATAAGGCGGAACTGAGCGAGGGAGCGAATGGCGCCGAAGATTTCGACGGAGAGGATGGTTTGGATCCGGCCATTGTCGTCGGGACGGAGGAGATCGAGGACCTTGCCGCGGGCAACGACGATTTCCTGGCTCTTGCCGCCGGAGAAGCTGCCGTTGATGGCACAGATGATGCCGGTGGGACGCTGGAGAGTGAGACTGTAGAGATACATGGCGTGGGGTGGTTAGGGTTTAATTTAGGGTTTTTGTTTCAATTAAACATTCACAGTAACAGAGTCGTTACGGGTGAAGAAGATGGAATACACTCGTAACGTCGTCAGTCTCAGTGAGCAGAGCGGGAATAAAAACCCTATTTGGGGTTTGGGTAAGCTTCCCCTTCCTTTCACTTCTATATCGCTATTACTAAATATTAAATTGAATATATATGATAATATCAGTGCTCCTTTCTTTTCTTTTCTTACAAAAAGGACATGGAAGTGTTTTGTCATTTCTTTAGTTTTGCTAAAAATTGTTATTTTTTATAAATTTTTTATAAGGATCTAATAAAAAATCCGTTTATCCTCCTTATTTATTTAGTGATGGGCTAAATAAATTTTTGCAACTCTAAAATTAATCTTATTGGAATAGTACTTCGATTTTTTTTTCAGTATTATTTATACTTAATATTTAATGAATATACTAAGTATGAGATTATCAAAATTAATATATCAACATTGTTGTTTCGAAAGTAATATAATAATTATTAAGACCGAATTTACATGTTTATTAAATAGTGCGTATAAAAATACTACTACAAATCTATTTGACCTTTAAGTGTTTATAAAACAAATAATTTAATTATCTTACTATATTAGTTTTTTAATGTAATTTCTGAAAAATCAGAATCATTTTAATTTATGCCAAGCACATTTTAATATTTTACTATTCAATTATCATCATTCCGAATTTCATCACAGTTTTTCTTCGTACATTTTAATATCATATCTTTCAATCTTTGCATATTTAATTATTACGTTTACAGCGAATCTACGATATTTTTGTAAAAAATAATAATAAAATGATGACAGTTTTACTTGTTGGGTTCACAACGCAGAAGCTCATGAAGATGGTTAGTTCCTCAAGTTGTTTATAATAGAGTTACTTGCAATGGGTATGTGGTCCAACAAATTTTACAAATGATATGACGTTGCTTATATAACTAATAACTTTTGTTGCCGACACGATAAGTACCATTAGAGTACATAAACCTAAGTAACATTGTAAGATCCACAAAACTAAGATAAACCCATTTAAACAACAATAGAAGATTTTCCTAGTGAAAACATTGTGCTCATGGTGTTGCTGCATGCTAAAGGAGAGGGGTGAGAATGAGGTGGAAGACAATGTAAGTTTAGTTGGGGTTCATGCAATACCACAAACGCTGAAATTGCTATTATTTGTGTGACTGACAAGTCAGACACTACCTCAATAGTGTGGTGCTAGTTTACACCTGATAGATTGGTGAATGAAATTCGGTATGGTGGTTAAAATGTTGTAGAATATTATATCTTCATAAAAAAATTAAAATTTACCTATTTTTTATAAATTAAAAAAAATGTACCTTTTTCGTAAATTAACCTCCTTTGATCAGTACAAGTTAAATGTTCTCGGATTATTCTTCTTAACAAAATTTAAGCTCATGAAACAAAACCAAGTAAAATCAGTTAAAACAAATGCAGTCACATTTGAAGCACCAAGAAAGACTCTTCACTATATTATATATCTGGACGGTCTACATGGTATACAGACAGACTCATCTTCAATGTGCATCAACGGGCAACAGATAGATACTTCAAAGCACTGTATTGAGTTTCTTAGTATCATAGTAAACAAGCCTTGAATCCTTTTTCCAATTCCTTAGCATCCAAGTTTTTCCCAATGAACACAATTTTGTTTATCCTTGGTTCATCCGGACCCCACAACCTCTCAGGTGAACCTTGAAATATGTCATGAACTCCCTGTTAAAAAATAAAATAAAATTGCTTAATTCAGCGAAACTGAACTTAAATGATAATTGTCAGAGTCGATGGGTAATAACGAAGCCGAGTGGAAAATTTAAGGAGTTGACTCAATATCCATGAGGCAACCCCTTCACGGGAAAGGAATTTAAGCTTGCCTGAAAGACAAATCTCTCATTCATTCCTTCAACAGATAGAAGACCCTTCATCCTATAAATGTCTTCACTCCGATCCAGTAACAAGTTACCAAGCCACATGTTAGCCTAAAAAAGATAGCCGTTTAGAAGACAAATACCAACATTGACCTTTTACATGTACATAAAAGAATGAACGGCATTCCGCAGCCATCCAAATGGAAAATAGAAATTGACACACTTAGCATTAAGTATACGTCTATGTCTAACCTTCTCAAGGTCTAAGCTTCCTTCACAAACTATGCTGACGGATGAAACACCAGGATCGTGAGTATGATCATGATCGTGGTGATCGTGGTGTTCTGTACACAACAAAATGGATATTATACCCAACAAAATTAAAATGACATATTCCACAAGCATGTCCTTATGAATGACGAAATAGGAAGCAACTTCTTAGGAACTGATCGCTATCCAAATGCCAAATCTAGAGGAAGTAATAATATATATATAGGCATCCAAACAAGTAAATCTACACACTAAGACTGATAAGACCTGAGCATCAGTACATTGCGACTAGTGCTACAAACAAGAATAAATGGCATGTATACAACTAACTCAAGATAAAAATAACAGGTACCATGCTTGTGGTCATGGTGATGATCATGTTCATGGTGCTCGTGCCCGTGGTCATGGTGCTCATGCTTGTGGTCATGGCTATGGTCATGATCTTCTTTTGCACCTTCATCATTAATGGAATTCTCAATCCTGGTAGAAGATCAAGAAAATACAAATTATATATCAAGATTTAGAAAGATATCATAATATTAAGCAGAAAATTTGAAATATCCACTTAAGGTTATGGATTACATAGCACCAAAGCAACAACAGGAATGAGAGTACTGCTGTGAGCATTGTCACCAATAAGGATAATAATAACACAAATAGTTCTCAAAGATATATATTATTAGGGACAAGGAATAGTAAACAGACAAAAATAATTTCAGTATAAAAGACTAGGATATATTATAATTGTTTATATATGAGTGTATAGTCACGCAGGAACCATATGATTAACAAGAAACTCCTTGTGCAGAGAACTAGTGAGCCCAAATTTAGATTGCCATTTTCTTAAACAATTCAAATCCAGTAAATCGGAAACAAGACCAAAAAGCTACCTCTCCAGATCAAAGCCCCCAATGCCAAGAACATAATCCAAGTTAACTTTTCCATATTCTGTCTGCTTTAAGTTGGCCAAGCTGTTTATTTTCTGAATTAAAGACAAAGCCAAGTTCATGTGGGGCTCAAAATAATGAAACAAAATTAAAATTAAAACTAAAACTGAACTCTTAGATACAATAGGAGGAGATAGACACCAACCCTTATCCGCTGGACCAAAGAAGCAAGGTCTGGTTCACCAACTAGGTCAGTCTGGTGCAATATAGACAAGAATATCATTAGCCTACAATTTCAGTCATAAAGATAATATTCATCTCATTTCATAACCTGGAATGTAGAATTCTACTAATAACTTCACATTGAATATATGGAAAGACAAGGTTGCCCATACTACAATAAAAATACTCTATCCTTTAGTAGGTTGGCCAGTTGCCAAATCAAAACTGATACGCCTTAAATAATCTAAATGTTTCATTTTTGCAAAACTAAAGCCATTCCACAACAAAAATAAATTAGCCAATACCTTATTTACGATTATGCGATCCGCATAAGCAATCTGTTCCACAGCCTCATTGACCACACCTTTTGGCTTAACCTCGTCAAGATGAAAACCAGCATGCTTCGCATCAACGAGAGTGACAACGCCATCCAATTTGACTTCATTAAAAATATTTTCTTCCGCATAAAAGGTCTGGATTATTGGTGCTGGATTCGCCAAACCTGTCGAAGTGCAAAGTACAAACAACAAAAACAGAAACAAAGTACAATCATACACAATCGCAATAACTAATAAGGAGGTCCATGACACCTTGAGAATAAACTCTACCAGATCAAAACTTCAATTCTACAATACGCAAAGCACGAAAACAATTACATACACACACAAAACCTGAAGTTACTCACTCACCTGTAGTCTCAATAACAATGTGGTCAAATTTTCCTTTCTTCTTAGCAACTAATTCGGAAATCATTCGAACAAGGTCACCCCTCACAGTACAGCAAAGACAGCCATTGTTCAGCATCATAATATCTTCAGCACCAGCAGCTTTTGCCGCGACCAAAGAACCATCTATATCAATTTCACCAAACTACAAACAATACAGAGTGTGTAAGTGTAAGTTCGTTCCACTAAGCAACACATTAACCGAAACAATCGCATTCAAATTCACATAACCATAAAAAATGAGCAAACTCCACTACACAAATACCTCGTTCTCAATAACCGCAATGCGCTTTCCATGCTCCGCTGTCAGAATATGGTTCAGCAGCGTCGTCTGCTCGGTTAAAGACATTCAAGAGTTCAGCTCAGCTGTTATTTTATTCTGAGAAAGAAAAGGAGGGAAATAGGACGGATACCTTGCCGGAACCGAGGAAGCCGGTGATGATGGTTGCCGGAATGCGATTGTCGGGGGGGATGACAGTGGAAGCGTCGGACTCCTCGGATTGAGGCGGCGCAGCGGTGGTAGCGGCGACTGTGAAGCGGCGAGCGGGTCTGAGAGGGAATGGCGCGGAGAGAGAGTGGGTTAGCGATAGGGAACGAGTGCTTGTTCTGCGGAGGAGAGGGAGAAGAGTGGTTTGGAGTGAGAGGGTGAATGGTTTGGGGTTGCGGTAAGCGAGGCCGAAGAAGCTGGAAGCTACCTCTGCCGTGAATGTTAAAGAAGACATGGTGATGAACACAAAGATGAAGATGAAGATACAGAGTAAGACGAAGGAGAAATGGGAACAGATACCGGTTTAGATTTTTATCGGATTCTCAATTGCGTATTGGGCCTGTTAAACGGGCTTAAACCCAAAATACATTAATTGAAGACAAGTTCTTCCTGCACCCTAATAAAAAAAATTTATACCACAAATGTTATTGTATGATAATCGGATGGCACCTTCATCCGATTGTTAATTTTTTTTCAAATGACAACCGGATACCGGATGGGAGTGTCATCCGGTTCTCATTTCCAAATCAAAATGATAACCGGATGAAACCCATCCGGTTCTCATATTCCAAATCAAAAACGGATTAATTTTTCAATTTGGATTATGAGAACCGGATGGGTTTCATCAGGTTATTATTTTGATTTGGAAATGAAAACCGGATGGCACCTCTATCCGGTTGTCATTTGAAAAAAATTAACAACCGGATGAAAGTGTCATCTGATTGTCATAAAAGACATTTGTGGTATGAAATTTTTTTATTAGGGTGTAGGAAGAACCTATTAGGATGCAGGAATAACTTGTCTTAATTGAATTAGGCAATTGCTTCCTGCACCCAATTAAATTTCAAAATCTCAATTCTACCCTGTTGGTATTTGGAGTTGTAGGAGTGCTTCGGAATACGTATTCCGAAAGCTTATGGGAAAGATTATTCTATAAAGGACTTTTCAAAAATTAATCGGAGCATTACAAAAGTAAGAAAATGTATTTCGAAAAGGATTTTTCAAAAGTTTTTAGCATTCTAAAAAGAGCATTTTGATATTTATGTTAATTGAAAAGAAGAACAAAAACACTTGGTACTGCATGTATACAAAAAAACAAGCACAGTAACAATATCTACAAAATAATTATACAACAAACTATAATACTCCAATAAGAATAGATTAGAAAAAATTGAAAAATAAAATTATTTCGAAAAAAATTAATTATTATAAAAATGTGTTTTTAATTACTATATTTTCTTATGAAGTTGTGCTTTAGTCTCTATACTTTTAAATCTATAAATTAATTCGTAAAGTTTTTTAACATATAAATTTAGTCTCTTACGGATAAAGGTGATAAATTAACATTATGTTTCGGTATTAAAAAATCAGTACATGTATTTTGTTAAATTAAAAAAACCCACTCATCAGTTTGAATATATGAATTAAATTTAAATTTTAAAAATTAAAAACATTCTTTCTTTAATTATTTCAGCAACAAAAAAAATCCCTTTTAAGTACATGTATATTGCATTTCTAGTGATGTTTCACGACTTGCATGGATAGCCTTATAACTTAGCCAAACACCTCTTTAATTTTTTACATTTAGTTGTTAGGGCCATCAGGTCTAATAGGAGGAACCTATGGTTTTGATAACCAAGTATTAATAATTTGTTGGTATTTATAGATATTTAAAATTAAATTATTATAATAATAATTTACGCATATTTGTTATAGATGAAAATTAAAGAAACTAAGTTATATTAAAAAAAACAATTCAATAAATAATGTAGTTATTATAAGAAGGAGGAAAAACACGGTAATTAGGTTAAATTGTGTTTGAATATTTTTTAAACCTTTTTGTAAATATAATTTAATATCTTACATATGATAGTTTTATCTAACATCTAAAAGTTAACTTCCCTTAATAAGTTGTGTCTTGTAAAATATGTTTACTTGGTAACTTTTTGTTTAACATATTTATTTGTTTAAAAGATATTATATTATAATGTAAGTATTATGTTATATATGTTTAACATTTTAGTACAAGTTCATGTAAGTTATGTTACGATGTATACGTTTAACATTTTAGTCATACAATTATAAGTAATGTAAGTTATATTATGTTGTATATGTATTTACGTTATTATAATTATATTTTAACTTATAATTCATTGTATTAGTTATATGGATAAATTAAGTGGATCAAGACAAATCTAAATTATATGAATTTGTTAAGCCTCAATTCAACCAGAAATTTGAAAACACAAAGGTTCACTCCCAATAATACTTTATTTAGTTTTATATATTAAAAGATTAGTTTTCTTGTTTGTATTTATATAAATTATGTTAATTATATAACTAATTATTTGTCATTCAATATAAGTTATTTCATTGATATTTATTTACAATTATATTATATCATAATGTGATTTTGTTTGTTTAAAATAAAACCTAACTACGAAATGAAAAACTTATTATGAATAACTTTAACATTTTCCAGGACAAGTATAAGTGTATTTAGAAAGATATATTTTTGTTATATTAATTTAAAGTTATGTCTTACATCAATATTTTAAGGTAAAATAAACATAACAAGGTCAATACAATTTATATATCTTAAGATTAGACAATTTTTAATACATATAATAATTACTTTATTTAAAAGTTGTATGGAAATAATTTTTACAAATTGTTTCCTCACTCAATATAATAGACAAGTCTGTTCAAAGATGACTAGATATTAAATAAAAGAGACTCATTTAGACGTTTATTACTAACTAGAATACAATGATAACACGTTTTAATATTTAATAAAGTATATTTTACTTTTATGACCATTGTATAATAATGTAAGCCAAATATCTCATATTTTTAATGATCTTCATTGTCCAATAACCTCCAATAAATAATAAAACAATAAACAACATCTATTATCTAATAAAGATCATGTAAATGTAAATGTAGTTAGCTTTATTTTATTTCTTTATTCATTTTTTTATGGTGGATTATATCCTTTGAATTGAAATTTTAATTGAAATATTTATCTTATATATATATATATATTTTTTTTCTCTCTACATTTTAGGTTTTGATTTTAAATCATAATTAATTAAATAGTTCAAGTAAATTTACGTGAGATAATGCTCAGTTTGACTTAAATTTTGAACGTTTCCTCTTATACCCATTTATGAATATTGTAAGTTTGTCTGATATAAGAAGTACTTATTACTTTTACGTGTGTAAATCTATATTTTCTGTATTCACATCCATCTGACCGTTTCGTAACAAATTAACCTTAAATATCTTATATAAAAATTTATTTTATACTAATGTTTGGATCGATTCTCCAAAATTTGTAGTTTATTGATTTTGAAGATACTTAAAAATTTATAAATAGTTTTGGTAAGAGCAATTGCATATGTTATCTTTTGCTACTGCTGGTTGGTTTTCATGTCTAAATGGTTGGTTTTCCATCTTTGGTTTCCCATCTTTAAAAAACCTTTCTTCACATGGAAGTGGGGATGTGAAAAGAAAAATAAAGATAATTAAAACGAAAAGTCCAAATAATGGAATAGATGAAAAAGAATAAAAAGTAGAAGAAAGTAAGGGATTCATAATAAAAAATGAAATGGAATAAATGAAAAAGAATAAAAAAGTAGAAGAAAGCAAGGGAATCATAATAAAAAACGAAATTGTTTAAATTAAGTGAAAGATAATGGGAATACGTGTAAAATGAAATGAAAAATTTATAAATATATCATTAATTTCAAGGAAAAAAATTAATTTGTTCATGCAATGGTGATGTTCTCCTTATATATAAATTAAACATCAGTACTTAAATGATCTCCTTTAGCGTCAAATTTTGGTTAATTTACATTTAAAAATACTGTATAATTAATTATGTACCACTTAATACATTTCTACTTGACTCAAATAATTGACATGATCAATAATGTGGTAAAAGAAAATTAGATGATTGATTTAATTTTTACGCCAAATCTCTTTACTTTAAAAAATTAAATTTACCATAGTTATGCTCAGAATTAATGAATTATATTGCTTATATTATATATAAAGATAATAAAAAAAAAAGTCATTAAAAGGTTATATTTTGGTGTGCCTCGTCTTGAGAAATTCATATTTTATATAGATTTTACAAACTAGTTTGTTGATGGGATTTTCACATTGTTCACACTAAACATGAAATCAATTTCCATAAAGTGAAATGGAGTTATTTTGAGTTACGAGAATCTTAATGAAGATGTGACTAATGTAACGAATGTGACCAAAATTTCTGACCATGTTCATCTTTTTTTGACTAATGAATTGTCAGTGTCACTCTTTTAACAACGTTAATGCATGGTACCATGATATTGACTAGACATATATGCACCACAAAAAATATAAAGTGAAAGTTTTTCTCTGTAATTAATTTTGTTTTGGTTTATATATATTGTTTCAGATAATAAAAGATACCAGAATGAATGGTTATCCTATTACTGTATTGTATTTGGTCAAATTTAAATGATAATATTGTAATCATTCTTCCATTTTGAATAGCAATATTATTTATCATGTAAAATATTATCTAAAATGCTAAAAACACACGTGGATAAGCTAATATAAGATAATGTCCAGCATTTAGTTTATGTTTAAATTAACGAAAAACACATGTTTAGATTATTTATAATGATGATAATTGAATTCAGATTAAATTTTTTAGTGACACCCAAATGAATTTCATTCATTTTATTTGTTTTGATTTTTCTTTTAAAATCAAATAAAACCGACGTACTAAAAAAAGTCAATGTACGTGGTCCTGTACCTTTGAAATATATGATACATGCATGTGACGAAAATAAACATTAAAAAATAAAAAATAATACACAGAAGAAAAAGTTTTGAAAAATGACAAAATACATTAATTGATTTCATGAAAAAGTTAACTATTATGGACCATAACACTCCTTTATGTGTCACCCACAAAAAAATAAATAAAAATCAAATTATCAAGACACATTTTATTAAACTTCGAAATCTTGTATAAAAACAATTTGCTATTCAAATTAAGTACACATACTGAAAAAAAAGAAAACACTACACCTATACTTATCCGATAAAATATATATACAACTAATATATATTATTCACTATTATGTATATTATAAAAACGTTTCTCTATATTATTAAAAAATCCAAACTGTAGCATTATAACTTTCGAAGTTATAACTGAATATAGGAATAGGAAAAAAAATAGACTTATTCTAATAAAGGATCTCTTCAACCTATATTAATATTTTAGGTTCACCTTCTCAATTGTATAATTTGTTATGAAAAATATAAGTTTAGACTCAAAATTCTAAAAATAATTTAAATAAAAAATATTTATAAATATATGAAATTATTATAAAAAAAATTAAGATAATGTTTACACTTTATTTATATGTTAAGTCATAAATATTAAATATATAATCTTTCGTATACCTCTATCTAACAAATATATAATATTGTAGAGAATTTAAAATATAAGTATTATACTTTACTTGTTTTAAAATTGTGTTGATGTAGAAAAATATGTTATTTTTGTGGAATTACGTGTTCATTTTTTTTGTGTGGTATATAGTGTATATTTAAATTTTGAAATATCAAGAGACCTTTATCTTTTGTATCATCCAAGACTCATAAAATATTTGGATTGACCCTTCTGTTAGCAGTATTAAACATATAAAACTAAAACAATTCAATAAAATAATCATAAAAACAAGAGTAAGCAAAAGGTAAAAATATGTTATTCAAATAAAAATAACTAGATCCTATTGTGCCCACCTACTTTAAAATCCTTTCGCATGTTTTATAAAACTCACACATTATAATTTTTGATTTACATCTCAATAATCTATAATATTAATAAATAATTATTATATAAGAATTATTAACAATTCTATTAGAATATATTAATAAATAATTATTATATAAGAATTATTAGTAATTATGATAGAATGAGTATTCTGTTATGATTTTATTATTTTTATATAAAATATTTCTTTTTTATCAATAAGATAAAAGAGTTTTTATTTAGAGTTTTATCTTCTATTATTTTTTTTTCTAGAGTGTGTTAATAATGATATATATCTTAAAATTATTATATAACTTAAAAAACTAGCTCAATTTAACATACTTTTAGATTTTTTTATATTTTTAATACCAAAATTTTATATAAGACACAAATGAAAAAAAAACTTGATTTTAAAATTTTAGATGTTAATACTTTTGAATTAGAAATGCTATTACTGCATATTTAATTATAAAATATTTAAAAAACATGAAAGCAGCAAAACTGTATATATAATAAAGGTACGTGGAGCAGATAGTAAACATAGTTGGTTTCTGGTTTCTTCTTCTCTCCTCTGTGTCTGTCTTACATTTCATTATTCGTCGGAAATGGCTCTTGAGGTTGCTGTCAAGGCTGCTGTTGGTTCTCCAACTCATCTCGGAGACTGTATATTCCTTACTCTCTCTCTCTCTTCTTCTTTCACTATATATGTCTCTGGTTTTTGATCACTTTGTTTATTATTGTTATTTTTTGGGTTTGGTTTTGATTTTAGGTCCATTTTCCCAAAGGGTCCTCTTAACGTTAGAGGAGAAGAAGATTCCCTACAAACTCCACCTGATCGATCTCAGTAACAAACCGAATGGTAAAGTTTTGAACTTTAATGTGCCATTGTGCCTCTTCATACTAATTGCAATATCAAAATTGCTTTTTTTGTTATTGGTAGGTTTTTGAGTGTGAATCCTGGAGGAAAGGTGCCCGTGGTACTTTTTGATGGAAAATGGGTGCCTGATTCTGATGTAATTGTTGGGATACTCGAAGAAAAGTACCCAGAAACCTCTCTGGCCACTCCTCCGGAATTTGCCACCGTGTATGACTGCTCCGTCACCCTTTCCTTTTTTTTTTCAAACTTTTTACTCTTTGTTTTGTCTGGGAATATTTTTATCGTGCCTCTTTTTTGTCGACATTAGAGTTTGTTCGGGAACTGATCTCGATGATTGAACCGGTCCGAGAATTTATTCCCACGTTGGAAAATGGTTTTTAAGAGTAATGGTTAGCCATAATCCGTTTTGGAGTTTTTTTTTTCTGATGACCGTCGAGGCGGAAGACTTTAGAGGCTAGGGCGAGTTAAAAAAAATAGATATTTTTTAACATAATAAAATAATTAAAATTATAAGATTTTTATTTAAAATTTATTGTTTGAGTTTTTATGATATTAAATTATTATAATTAATTTTATTATTTTTTTAACGGATAATAAAGTTATTGTAATAATAAAACTAATTTATTTAAATTTATTTATAATTTTTTTATTTAATAATTTTTTTTAAGTTTTGAATAATTTAATTTATATATTTTGGCTAATATATTTATTTATTTTTATATAAAATTAAAAATTATAATATATATTATTCGGACTATAATATAATTATATTGTTGTACGTAGTTTTGAATAAAATTTCAAGTCTTATTATTTTTAGATTTTTTTTATTTAGTAAGTCTTTGAATATAATTTATAAATTTTATTTTTTAATGTTTTTATTGAATTTATATAAATTATTTTAAAATTAATTAAATAATAATAAAATAAAAAAATTTAGATCAATTTATTACACTTAAAAAAGAATAAAATTAAAAATTAATATAAATTCTTTCTCAATCTAGTGTTTCAATTTTTACAGTATAGAATGTTGAAATAAATTTAAAATTAGAAAGAAATTAAAATAATATTATAGAAGAATAAAAGACGCATTTGAAAGAGTCAAAAAATGAACAAATGAAATAAAAGAACTAAAAAAGTAAAGTAAAAGAGTAAGATAATGATAAGACATAAAAAAATAATATTAATTTATGTCAATTTTTTGAGAAATATGAAAGAAATAAAAAATTAAAAAGTTATTATAGTAGAAATTTTTTATTGTTTAATTTCTTTTTTAAAAAATATTATTAATTTATTATTATAAAAAAGTTTTAAAAATATTATTTATTAAATATTATTTATAATATTAATGTAAATTTAAAATTATTAAAAAATATTTATAATAATGATGTAAATTTAAAGTTAGTTAAGATATTTTAAAATTTTAATTATTTTTTTAATATAATTTTAAAATTAAATATTTTTTTAATTTTATACGAATATTAAAATTTTTTTAAGGTGTCTGAGATTTTATGATTTAAAACAGTTATTTTACCATGCTTGGTCATTGAGATATGAGTGAGGGAATTATGATCTGTTTTAACTTTTGTATTAATTTAGAGCTGTTCTTAAGTACTGAATTTGAGTGTGCACAATTGTTGCTCTTGTAGGGGATCAAAGATATTTGGGTCTTTTGTGAGTTTTCTCAAGAGCAAGGATCCAAATTATGGAACAGAACAAGCATTGCTGGCTGAATTGAGTGCTTTGGAGGATCATCTTAAGGCCCATGTAGATCTGTGAATTTTATATGACACTCTTCTTTTTTGTTCATTTGTTATCTTTTTGTAGTGGTAACATTGTCAATGCTAACATGGTGGAGTCATGGTCAGGGTCCATATGTTGCTGGGGAGAAAGTCACCGCTGTTGACCTGAGTTTGGCACCAAAACTGTACCATCTAGTGGTAGCACTTGGCCACTTCAAGAAATGGAACATTCCAGAAACTTTGGCACATGTCCACAACTACACTAAGGTTTGGAGTTGTCTTTCAGACACACATGCTCAAAATATCTTCAACTACTTCATATGACTTATAGTCTCACTAAGGTGTCTGAAAAGAAAAAGACTAAAGCAAAGAAGTAAACACAATTGGAAAAGACCAGCCTTTTGTTTCAGTAAAAATGATTTACTTTAAACCAAAATGGTGACATTCAATTATTTTTTGTTGCAGCTGCTCTTCTCACGTGAGTCATTTAAGAAAACTGCAAAGGAGGAGTTTGTTATTTCTGGATGGGAACCAAAAGTGAATGCTTGAAGTTGGTCTAAATTATGAGTTATCTGAACATCACTTATGTGCTGTGACTGAAACTTGTTAAGAATAGGATGTTCAATTCATCATGTTTAAGAATGTAATGTTCACCTATTAAATAATAATAATAATAATAAATATGTAGTTTCTTGATGATGCTACAACCTTGGCTTAATTGCATGTTTTGTCACTAACCTTTTAGATTTTGAATTTCAAATTGATTGTTAAATTACTTGGTGTAATGATATGATTAATGAGATGACTTTGGGTTTAAAGGAGAACATGCATTGTATTTTAAATTACAAATTTTGCTCTAACTTTCCATTTTTTGAATATTTTTATTGAACTTTTAATTTTATAGAGTTTATCATTTATACATTTTAAAAAGTGGCTGTGTGATCAATAAATTAGGAAATACTTAACTTTGCATTTATTAGAAATGATGATGTAACAACTAATATGTACTTACTGTATTATAGGGAAATAGATTAAAATTTGGAAACTTTTATTTTTTTAATATATTTTTTCAGATAATATAAAAGATACCAGAATGAATGGTTATCCTATTACTGTATTGTATTTGGTCAAATTTAAATGATAATATTGTAATCATTCTTCCATTTTTAATAGCAATATTATTTATCATGCAAGATATTATCTAAAATGACTAAAAACTCATGTGGATAAGCTAATATAAGATAATGTTCAGCAATTAGTTTATGTTTAAATTAACGAAAAACACATGTTTAGATTATTCATAATGATGATAATTGAATTCAGATTAAATTTTTTAGTGACACCCAAATGAATTTCATTCATTTTATTTGTTTTGATTTTTCTTTTATAATCAAATAAAACGGACGTACTAAAAAAATTAATCTATGTGGTCCTGGACCTTTGAAATATATGATAAATGCATGTGACGAAAGTAAACATTAAAAAAAATAAAAAATAATACATAGAATAAAAAGTTTTGAAAAATGACAAAATACATGAGTTGATTTCATGAAAAATTTAACTGTTATGGACCATAACACTCCTTTATGTGTAAAAAAAAAAAAAAAATCAAATTATTAAGACACATTTTGTTAAACTTCGAAATCTTGTATAAAAACAATTTGCCATTCAAATTAAGTACACCTTAAAAAAAATACTACACCTATACTTATCCGATAAAATATATATAGAACTAATATATATTATTCACTATTATGTATATTATATATATATATATATATTAATTGAGTATATATAATAATAATAATAATAATAATAACAATAATAATAATAATAATCCAAATTTTAGCATTATAAGTTTAACCTTAGGCTACCACCATCCCCTTATTCAACACTCCAAGAAAACGGAATATAGGAAAAGGAAAATATAAACTTATTGTAGTAAAGGATCTCTTCAACATATATTAATATTCTAGGTTTCACCTTCTCAATTGTGTAATTTGTTATGAAAAATATAAGTTTAGACTCAAAGTTCTAAAAGTAATTTAAAGAAAATATAGAAAAATATTTCTAAATATACGAAATTATTATAAAATAAATTAAGATAATATATCATTCAAATAAAAATAAGTAGATCCCATTTTGTCACACCTGCTTTAAAACCCTTTTGCAAATTTTGTTTTAATGTTTTATAAAACTCACAAATTATAATTTTTATTTTCATTTCAATAATTTATAACTTAAAAAACTAGCTCAATTTAACATACTTTTAGATTTTTTTTTATTTTTAATACGAAAATTATATATAAGACAAAAATGAAAAAAAGAAAAAACTAAAATGTTAGATGCTAAGTACTTTTGAATTAGAAATGCTACTGCGGAATATGTGCTTTAATTATTGAATATTTAAAAAACATGAAAGCAGCAGATCTGTATAATAAAGGTACCAAGTGGAGCAGATAGTGACCATAGTTGGTTTCTGGTATCTTCTTCAATCCTCTGTGTCTGTCTTACGATTCATCATTCCTCGGAAATGGCTCTTGAGGTTGCTGTCAAGGCTGCTGTTGGTTCTCCAACTAATCTTGGAGACTGTATATTTCTTACTCTCTCTCTCTCTCTTCTTCTTCTTTCACTATATATGTCTCTGGGTTTTGATCACTTTGTTTATTATTGTTATTTTTTGGGTTTGATTTTGATTTTAGGTCCATTTTCCCAAAGGGTCCTCTTAACTCTAGAGGAGAAGAAGATTCCCTACAAACTCCACCTGATCGATCTCAGTAACAAGCCCGAATGGTAAAGTTTTGAACTTTAATGTGCCACTGTGCCTCTTCTTACTCATTGCAATATCAATTTTGGTTTTTTGTTATTGGTAGGTTTTTGGGTGTGAACCCTGAAGGAAAGGTGCCCGTGGTACTTTTTGATGGAAAATGGGTGCCTGATTCTGATGTAATTGTTGGGATACTCGAAGAAAAGTACCCAGAAACCTCTCTCACCACTCCTCCTGAATTTTCCACCGTGTATGACTGCTCCATCACCCTTTCCTTTTCTTTTTCAAACTTTTTACTCTCTTTGTTTTTGTCTGGGAATATTTTTATCTCTTTTTTGTTGACTTTAGAGTGTGTTTGGGAACTGATTTTGATGATTGAACCGGTCCAAGAATTTATTCCTGCTGTGAAAATGTTGTCACTGTTGTTGTGTTCACTTTGGAAAATTGGTTTTAAGAGTAATGGTTAGCCATGATCCTTTTCGAGTTTTTTTGGTGATGAGTGAGGGAATTATGATCTGTTATAATTTTTGTAGACTTGTTTTAATTTAGAGCTGTTCTTAAGTACTGATTTTGAGTGTGCACAATATGTTTGCTCTTGTAGGGGATCAAAGATATTTGGGTCTTTTGTGAGTTTTCTCAAGAGCAAGGATCCAAATGATGGAACAGAACAAGCATTGCTGGCTGAATTGAGTGCTTTGGATGAGCATCTTAAGGCCCATGTAGATCTGTGAACTTTATATATACACTCTTCTTTTTTGTTTATTTGTTATCTTTTTGTAGTGATTACTTTGTCAAAGCTAACATGGTTGAGGCATGGTCAGGGTCCTTATGTTGCTGGGGAGAAAGTCACCGCTGTTGACCTGAGTTTGGCACCAAAACTGTACCATCTAGTGGTAGCACTTGGCCACTTCAAGAAATGGAGCATTCCAGAAACTTTGGCACATGTCCACAACTACACTAAGGTTTGGAGTTGTTTTCTGCAATGCCTTTGCTCTTGTGGAACTATTAATTTAGCTGTGTCTTTTATATACATTGAACTGTGACTGATTGGTATTTGATGAGAATTTTATGTGGTCAAACTTATCATGCCAATATGCTCAAAATATCTTCAAGTACTTCATATGACTTTTAGTCTCACTAAAGTGTCTGAAAAGAAAAAGACTAAAGCAAAGAAGTAAACACATTTGGAAAAGACTAGTCTTTTGTTTAAGAAAAAAATTCACTTGTATGCTTATCGACATGTCTAATCATGACTGTGCATGGTAAATTTAGGCAGAAAGTGTTTTCATGGACATAAGTACTTTGCTACAGCAAGGGTGCACAAAAGAATCTGTATATCTCTTTGTGAATTGATTCTGCGTTGAGTAATCCCTACTTGTCTCATCTAATTATATTTTTGGAACATCAATTTGATACTTGAGATTAGTACATCAACTTAATTGAATATAATTTTACTTCTAAATAAAAGTTGCTTAAAAAAAAGTTCTGTGCTTTGAGTTTGAAAGGCTTAACCTAAAAGGTTTCTGAAGCCTCAGGAATTTACCTGATTTCCTTGGTCAGTCAGCCAGTTAAAGGCCTTTCTTACATGATAAAATGTTGTTAATTTGTGATCAACCTAAATCAATTAATTTCCTGAATTTTATGATTTTCATCATTTGAATGTGGTCTGACTAATTTTATAGAATTATGTTGTCCTCCCTTCTCTTGTAAACAAAGAAAATTGCTTTTACCGTATAGTTAGTTTTTTTTCAGTTGCCCTTTAACCATGTAATTGGAAATATCACCTCTCATGGAGCTCTTTCTAACCTTGCTTTTAGTATTGTTAGTTTACAGTTAGAGTACTGTCTTAGTGTTCAGGCATGTTCTCTCATTATTGCCTTGTATATAAGATTAATATACCTGTTGTTCTTAAATGATGATTTGCATAACAGTCATAATTTACTGGTTTGAAGTTGGCATTGTGTTAAACAGTAAATTAGATTGATTATTGAACAAGTAAAGGCATTAGTTCAGAATTCACTAGTCCAACCATGGTCAAACCAGTGATAGATAAATATGACAGAGACCAATATAAAATTTTAAATTAATGTAAAAAGATCATATTATATACGTATCTAAGTTGCAATTTTAACTGGTTTTGGACCAATTTTCTGGCCACTAGCCGGTTCTCTGTTCAGTTAGTGTTTTTCTGGTTTAATGGACTAGGAAAATGTGCATTCTAGGTCCATATACTACAACATAAATCTTTTTGCAAATGATAAGAAAAAAGGGATGTAATTGCTGGTTTGAATAGTATAGTTGTAGATGATTTAGGTGGTTAATATACAATTATTTTTTGTTGCAGCTGCTCTTTTCCCGTGAGTCATTTGAGAAAACCAAGCCTGCTAAGGAGGAGTTTGTTATTGCTGGATGGGCACCAAAAGTGAATGCTTGAAGTAGTTCTAAACCATGAGTTATATGAAACATCACTTGTGTACTGTGACTGAAACTTGTTAAGAATAGGATGTTCAACTCATAACGTTTAAGAATGTCATGTTCTCCTATTGAATAATAATAATATTATTATTATGTAGTTTGTTGGTGATGCTACAACCTTGGCTTAATTTCATGTTCTGGCACTAACCTTATAGATTTTGAATTCAAAATGATACACAGTTATTTTTTCATCAATTGATTGTTAAATTACTTGGTGTAATGATATGATCAATGAGATGACTTTCGGTTTATGGAAGATTATGCATTGTATTTTAAATTACATATTTTGCTCTAACTTTCCATTTATCGAATATTGTTATTGAGCTTTTAATTTTATAATTTTTATCATTTAAAATTGTATACATTTTAAAAAGTGGGTGATCAATAAAATAAAATACTTAACTTTGAATTTATTAGAAATGATGGCTTAACAACTAACATGTACTTATTGTATTATAGGGAACTAGATTAAAATTTTGAAACTTTTATTTTTTTTTAAGTTACATATATGTTAAAAAATATATCTAGTTTGTATTTTTAATATTTTATTTGAGTTGATGTTGGGATAAGAGTAAAATAATTAATATATCCAGATAAAAGGTACTTAACAGGTAAAATGCGAATAAGTATGTAGAAAAGTTCAAAAATTTGATATTGGTATGTATATCATTTCAAGACTTTATTAGCATCAAGCCAAAAGTTTATATAAATTACATAGTTCACACAACTTTTAATCTAAAATTTTAAAATTATCTAAAATTTTAAAACTTTAAAATATGAAGTTTGAGTAGTCATTTTCTTTATATGTTGTTTAAATTTTTCATTTATATTTCATATAATACTTAAATTTAAACTCACATTAATATCTATCATTATCACATTAATACCTATCATTATTTACTCTTATAAGAAGGTAATTTCATATAACTTACAATATCCAATTTTATTGCACACTACAAACTAAGTCATAAATTAACTGTACCTAAAAATATTTTTGTCCATAAAATTCAATAAATAATAGAGTTAGAATAATTTCTTCATATTACATCCATTATTCAATACATTTACTTATTTAATAAACACTATATTCACAATACCTCATGAATATATTGACAACACTTCTTCAATCTCAACTCACATCTCTTTATATTACACAACTTATTATTTAAAATTATATATTTTATATAACGTAATACCTATATAACGTAATACCTCTAATATAATAATAATAAAAAAAAAAAACTAATCATATAATTTGATATTCTATGTATATATAACCCATATAAACATTTTATTCAGATTTATGAGGTTTGTTAAGAATTTTAGTTGGAGATTTTTTTTATTAAATTTAAAATTGTCCTAATTTAAATATATCATAAACACCTTTTTACTAGGAGACTTTCATTTGAATCGAAATTCTTTTACTTAAAAGAAAAATGTCTCAAGTGAGCTTATTCTCTCAACTTTATTTATATTTGTAGAAAAAAATGAGAAAACTAGACCGATAAATATGTGTAAGATTTTGCACCAAAACATCCAACAAAATTTTACAAACTCTTATACTTAATAGCTTTCATATTTGCACAAATTTAAAATAATAAAGTAAGATAAAATTATTTCAATACTTGTATAATTCATGGCCAATGTAAAACTCTACTGTAGAATAATTCTACTATATGATAAAAGTATATAATAACTGAAATAAATTAAAATAATTTATTAATATAATGAAAAATAAAGAGATATTATTAAATGATAGCCACAATATTATATTGTATTGTTCATGTTTTAAATTTATAATTTCACTATAACTTAAGTATTTCATTCTGATATTTAATTTATGTAATTTTAATAACAAAATCAAACCACACCATATGACAGCAGATTGGAAATCTTTATTGGAAGATTTTATCAATTTGAAAAAAACAAATCCGTATTTATTAAACGACCCGAAATAAAAATATAAATAAATAAATTCGTATTTGGGTCTTTTGTCTTTTGATTCAGAGGGTATCGCCCCTGAGGCAACTCGTACTTCTGTTCTCAAGATCACCAATTTGATTTGTTAACTACTGGTGAGTGTTCTTTTTTTTCGCCTATTTGACATTCAAATTGCTAATTAAACCCCTTAGCATCAGTGTTTAATTGTGCTAAAGTCTATTTCCATAAGAAGCATGTTTATTAGAAGAGGGTTAGGTTAAGTCAATTTATAATTTTGAGTATTCATGTCATTATGTAAGGTTATGAATTAATTTGGGATATGAATTTTCTGTTCTGGTTTTGTATATACTTTTTCATCAATTAGGTTTTTTGCAACTCTATATGATCATCAAAGTCTCTCCTGCATCATTGTCTTTCTGTTAGGGTTTAGGGCGCAAGCTGAGACTTGATATCAAAGGCAGGGCATCTTTCACTCTTTGCAGTTTGCAATGGCTGATGACGATTATGATGACATGGACATGGGGTTCTTTCGCTCTCCCTACTACTCAGAATTTATTTAGATTTTTCTCCAGTTCAGTTTGACTATTGAAAATCCTTATTGGAAACCCAGATGAGAGTATTTTTATGTTGTTGCATGTGAATGTTAAACTAAATTATAAAGCTTTTTCATCATCCTCATCTGGGGTTTGATTATGGTTGTCCTTTCTTTCAGATGACTTGTGTTTCATGCTTTAATTGTTAGGATTAGAGCCATGTGTATTTTGTTATTTTTCTTTCTCCACTGAAGGATTACTACTCATGAAATAAAGAATGGTGATGTAGGTACGAGGATGAGCCTCCAGAGCCTGAAATTGAGGTACATAGTTCTGTGGGTTTTTTTAGTGTTTTTCTTTTTGTTTGCACAAATACATTAAGTGATATAGTATTTGATTGATTGATGAGCAGGAAGGTGCAGAGGAGGATGTTGATAACAACAAAAATGATGATATGGCTGGAGATGCTATTGACAATGAGGACAAGGAAGAGGAACAACCAGTTGAGCGACCTCGGAAAACATCTAAATTTATGACCAAGTATGAGCGTGCCAGGATTCTGGGTACACGAGCAGTTCAGATCAGGTTTTCATTGGAACTTATTGTGTTAGTTTAAGATTCTGTCTGTTTATTCTTTGTAATTTTTTATCTTTCTTGTTGAGCAGTATGAATGCACCTGTCATGGTTGAGCTGGAGGGGGAGACTGATCCTCTTGAGGTCATAACCTTTTATTTATTTATTTTTTCTGTTTGCAATCTTATAATACCCTTTTTACGTTTTCAATTTCTTAAGTTGTTTGAACTTATGTTTATAAATCTGCAATTGTGCAAACTGCATCTAAATCCAAGGATAACATATAGATGTGTTCAGTGGGTCAGCCCATTCTGTCTGGCTGAAGGTGGAAAATGTGCTGGTCCAGTTCAATACAGCCTGAAATTCCTATGGACTGTGTATCTCATGGCCCAGTCTAGTACATTAGTATGTGTAATTCATGTAATTTGTTAAAAGAAGTAATATCTCCCTAAAATCGTTTATATTTTAGTTTGACAATGACTCAGTTTCTTAGTATTACTATTCCAACAATGTCATATGAACAACTTTTTGTAAGATTGTCATCATTATTTCCTATCTGATCTGTAATTTTGTTTATTTGTTGGAGACAATTTTGTGTTTGGGTTGAGGAATGAACTTTTGTGTGCTACCTCTGTTGTATAATCCTCTGATATCTTGTTTTATCACATATCAGATTGCCATGAAGGAGCTTCGTGAGCGGAAAATACCCTTTACAATCCGGCGCTACTTGCCTGATGGAAGGTAAATACTGTCCTTTACATAAGTTAGCCAGCCACTTATTTTTATTCCTTTTAGGGGCGGGGGAGGTTAAGGTTGATTGCATCTTTCATGCCACTCTGACACTTACAATTTTTGGCGACACTCTCCAGCTATGAAGATTGGGGAGTTGATGAACTGATTGTGGAAGACTCCTGGAAGAGGCAAGTGGGTGTGTGATCGATGGTTGAACTTACAGGTGGGGGCAGAAGTCACAGGCACCAAGATTTGTATCTCCTCATAACTTTCATCTTTGATTTGTTTGAGGTTGATGCTGATCTATGATCCCACCTCAAACTTGGCTCATAGCTATGATAAACTGTTTGAGGTTCATGAGCACTATACTTTCACAACTGTTTGATGTTGATACTTAGTTTATTGTTGGATCTTTGCTACTTGTGGTTTACTTCAATATAATATCTGTTTCCACGTGTTTATATGTATCTCTAGACTTTGAGGGTATTTGTTACTGTTTGTCAAATCAGTTTGATCCCGATATCATTCATATAACTAACATCCGTGGCATCAACTAAGACAATATGCTGAAATATCCAAGTGAGCATGATCTTTTCCTATACAGGTAATGTTATCCGGTGTTCTCATCTAAGTTCACTATTAAGGGTAAGTTCTATTACTAGTGTAATTTTTAGGGAGCTCATTGAAGCCTCTATGTGTAGCCGGCTTCAAATAACTTTGAACTAGTCTATACCATCTGAGACAGTTACCTCGAGTCTTTTCCAAACCTTAGAAGTTGACGATTTTGGTGATTGACACTTACGAAACAGAAATATACCTCATCTTGAATTTTTAGTACATATTCACAGACTTTTTGTGTTGCAGGAATAAGAAAACAGTAGGAGCTTTGACAGTTTTCTTGATATAACATTTTTATTTTATTTTTCTAAATATATTTATGGAGAAATTTATTCTAACATCATATTCTGAATAAATGTTGATTTGAATACTTTCCCAACTCACGGAAGGAACAATAGCATGTTTACCTTCCATTCCCAATTCCTGTCAGAAGCAGAATATTTCCATTCAAATTTATCACCATCCATACAGAAACTCTCCAGTTTCAGTCTCTGGCTGGGATTACTAATATTGGAAATGGTTCAAATATATTATAGTAACCACATCAACAATTTGACAATTACAACATACGACTATGAAACATCCGTAATATGATACAATTATACAAGAATTTTGCTCTGAATGCTTAGGCACTACAAAAATTTTCTTGGTTTAGGGGGATGGTTAATTCAGAGTTTTAATTGTCAGGGACAATTTTTTCAACCCGCTTATTCTCTTAATTTTTTTTAATAAATTCAGTAGAAACTGCAAAGGACTGAAACATATGAGCATCATATCACAAGTTTAAAAACATGAGCATCATATCATCCTTGATCTGGAAAATAAGATAGGACTCTATCAATCTCATATTCTAGACTTTCGTAAATGTATATTAAAATTAACAAAAGGACAAACATAAAATTATTTTTGCAAAAATTAAAATTTTAAAAAATAACATCAAAATCTGGAGAATTGTTTTTAACATAACCTAAAAAACATAAAATTTTGGAATTTATGTTTTATAGTGACACGCGCACAATAAAGATTATGAGATAATTAAGTCCAACATTTGAATTGAATAAATCAACTTATTTTTTATATTTTAAATTCTTATTTTGGTTTCTATTATATCCAATATTTATTTTTTTAAAATATTATTTAACAATAAAATTTTAATATTAAATTTTTATGATAATAAACAATGGTTCATTTTTAAATATTCAATAACTCAAAAAATAATTAAAAATATAAATAGTGTGACACGTTATATTTTCATAGGAAAGAAAGATAGAGGTAATACAAATGGGAAAGAGGACACAGGGAGAAGAAAAAAAGTGAAGAGAAAAAGAAGACATGGAAAATAAACAAATGAGATAAAAGGATCTGGGAGGAGAGGTAGAAAAAAAAAAAAGAGAGCATGAGAAATATGAGTGAGATCAAATTCAAAAGTTAAAGACAGAAAGTAATTTGAAGATCATGTTCAATCAGTAAATTGTGTTCA
>Ga0209489_102565_pt1 | contig 36721 bp, 16 predicted proteins | sample SiratrowhiteBW_FD_187527 | JGI IMG/M metagenome (GOLD analysis project Ga0209489, IMG submission 187527) | Root nodule microbial communities of legume samples collected from California, USA - Siratro white BW (SPAdes) (version 2) | ecosystem: Host-associated > Plants > Roots > Nodule | place... | reverse complement strand
ATTATGGCATATGAGACTTGGACATCTTAGTGAACGTGGGATGACTGAATTGCATAAAAGAAATTTGTTGCATGGTGTTAAAACTTGCAAGCTCGATTTTTGTAAGTTTTGTGTTCTTGGGAAGCATACTAGAGTTAGTTTTATGACTGGAAAGCATAGAACTGAAGGGATTCTAGATTATGTGCATTCTGATGTATGGGGCCCTACCAAAGAGTCTTCATTTGGTGGATCTATGTATTATGTTACTTTTACTGATGATTTTTCTAGAAAAGTTTGGGTGTATTTCATGAAACAGAAATCTGAAGTTTTTGACAAGTTCAAGTTGTGGAAAGCTGAGGTGGAGAACCAAACAGGTAGAAAGACCAAGTATTTAAGGTCTGGTAATGGCACATAGTACACTGATTCACAGTTCCAAAAATTCTGTGAGAAGCATGGAATTCAGAGACATTTTTCAGTGTGAAAGACACCACAACAAAATGGTGTTGCTGAAAGAATGAACAGGTCGTTGATTGAAAGGGCTAGATGTTTGAGATCTCCCCAGTTTCCCCCTCGGACTCTCACAACACCATCTTTTTGTTTTAGCTAAGAGTAAATCGGTACGAATCATAGGATTTTTAGTTAGAGTATTTAGAATTAAGTAAACTTGTCCACTGCATTTAGAAATACTAGTTAGTTGTGTTTTGTTATCCTCTAAATTATAAATAATTATAAATAATGTTATACATCTTAAATATTTTTTATAAGTTTTATATAAGATTCTAGGTAATTTTATTAAATTCATTATGTTTTCAAAAGGGGATAACATAAATTAAACCTCTAAGTTCTTTAAAGAAGAACTCATACATGAAAATAAAGTCCTTATGATAGGTAAAGATTTGATATAAAGTCGGTTCAAGTTATCATAAAATTCTGTCAAGATGAACTTGACTACTGAGTCAAAACAAATATTAAAGAAAAGATATGAACTACTCGACCTCTTTTAAGGTAAACTCGAAGGGCTAGGTAGCCTATTTCCCTAGTACTCAGAAGTACTTGGAATCAGTTATTTGAGGAAATCTATCGTTCGTCCTTTTCTTAGTTATATTTGGCCTTGATGTTTTTGATGTCTCTTGAGAAAAAGTTTTATATTTTTTCAATGGGACAACAATAGCTTTTTTCCTCTCGGGTGTAGCAGAGATAACCGCAATGATGGTGTTAGGGGGTGCATAAGAAATTTCCTCTAATAAATCCTCTTCAACTAAGAATGAGTTAGTATGACTTGAAGAAGATTTATTTCCAATGAGAACATCCTCTTTGCTCACTAGAGGACTGTCTCCATTGGAAGAATAAGAAAAATAATAAGAAGCCATTAAAAGTGTACCTAGATGAAATCGTGTACAAAATGTAAAAGAGAATAGATGAAATGCTTGACTAAAAGAAATGTTGAAATCCATTATAAATATGAAAACCTCTCATTAATGCTTAATGCTTATGAGGATTTTTACCATTTTAAAATAATTATGGTTAAACTAAGCTCAAGTCTATGAATAGTTACAAAGTTCAACACAAACTAGTTATGAAAAGACAACAACTAGTCATGAAAAGATAATTTGAAATTTTTTCAAAGTTCAACAAATAGATGTAAAAAAGGACCTATAAGTTAATGAGTTTAAACTAAAACTCAATCCCCCTTAACATTGGGTTCGATATTCAGGAACTTGTGTACCATCAGGTACCAAAATATAAGAAAATTACCGACTCATAAAAATAAATTATAAACACATGTAAATTCGAATAATTCGGATTGACTTCAAAACTGATTTTTGTTATAACAAACTTAACAACCTAATATATAACAACAAATTATATTTGGGTACTAAACTAGATCCAAAAACCTATAAATATAGTTTTATTCTTTAATAGTGCTCAATCAATCTTATTATTATTTATTAAATACCTTTTACATATTATTTCTCTAAGCATTGAATAATCTTCTTGGAAATGAATTCTTAATTGTTGTTTCATCAACAAAGCTAGACAATCATTATAGATAGGATTTTACTCAACCAAAACTCACTTAGTTCAAAGCCTTTCTCAATCCACCTTAGACAATTCTAGCTCAAATCCGGTAAGAACAACAACTCACCTAGTAATATCTTAATTATAAACAAATATCTTAATTGAAAATGGCTCACCTAGTATACATATCAAGTTAGCACTGGATTATGGATGTGGATAGCCCTCAATGGTGGACGTGAATATGCGCTTTTAATGCTTATATACCAAGCAAAGCAGAGTTCAATCTTCTCCTTGTCCCATGCCATGATGAGTTTTATGAGATCACAAAAAAAATTTGAACGCTCTTGTGTTATCCAATTATGTATTCTCATGAGTATCGAATGTTCGTCACTCATTTTAAGCATGTAGCAGCATGCTATGCGACCTTTGTCAAACCATTCGTGCATCATGCCGAGTAATTATGATCAAGTAGTAATTATACTTACGTTTGCTAGTAACTAAACTCCTTCAAGGGACAAAAGTTTGATGGACAAGTGTATGCATGTCTTCTAAATATATATGAAGTCAATTAATTCTTACGTAAAGCAATATGAAGAAACTAGCTGAAAAGTGTGATAAGTAGAAGCAATCATGTTAAATCGATACTCCACCTCTTATAGTGTTGCAGCATTTCAAAACTGTATTGGTGTCATTTACAGATGCAAATTATGATTAATCGCATCTGCAATAGCTGAAGTACAAATCAGAAGGTCAATGTCTATTAACAACGGTAAGTTGGACTTAAACAAGTCATTCATCAGTGTCAGTTCCACTACGTATTTGTTCTGTTTACATATAGAGACATTGTCCCTCAGAGTTTGAAAACCATGCAATTGTCTCTTGCAGCAATAAAATTCAGAAAAGATAGAGAGAAGATAGCAAAGAATTCAGAAAAAGATAGAGAAAGGAGGAAGCAAATTTCAGATGATCTTCAAATTTTAGAAGTATTAAGATTGGTTTCTAATATTTAAATTTAATAATTTGATTCTTGACTTCTATTGTTATTAACCGTTTTAGTGATCAAGAAGGTCAAATTCATAAACCACATCATTGATAGTTGTCAACTTTTAGAATTAAATTGGTTAACCTTTTTTTAACTTAAGTTGGGAATATTTTTTTAAGGAAACAATTCAGTGTATTTGGTTAAAGAGAACACAACTGAAAGAGGACGAATTTTAGTGGAAGAGAATAAAAAAAAGATAGAATTCAGATAAAAATAATAATATTACAATTGAAATTAGAAATTTCCTTATTTCAGTATTCCGGAATATTAAACATCAGGAATATTTTATTAGACCTGGAGCTAAATGTCTCCAAATTCAAATTTTTGCTGCAGCAACGGAAGCATGAATATGCATGATTTGCTTGTGGCTTGATATAGTTTTTTGTAAAAAATAATAAATGCAAAATCTTGTTCAGTTTACTGATTATTTTTATTTTTCAAGTCTGTTTACTAATTACTATCAATGAACTAATTATTTGTAATGTAGTTAAACTAATCATTTTAACGACTCTTAACTAGTTGGACTAGGCAGCAACAATTTGTTAAATACCAGTCACAATCAAATCAAATTAATCAATGTAACCATTTTTCAGTTAACCTCTGTATTACAAATGCTAGCCCCTTCTAACCTCATCAATATTCTATCTTCAAGATTTTGAATTCAATTTTCTTTTGAACTGTTTGATGAGATGGTTTCTCACAGTTCATCTCTTTTCCATTCCCCTAAGGATTAAGGAACTCCACAACAACTACAATTTTATGCTTCTCAAAACGCCCCTTCAATGTCATTATCTCATTTATTCAGCATATAAAGAACTTGGAAGGTGACTCATACAAATTGATTCGGAAGAGAAGCAAAGTCCTGCAGTTCATTTAGGATAGACTTGTCTGCAATACTTACAAAATTGTGCCACTTGAATTTTTTTGCTTATGGACAGAAGAGGAAGAATTAATCTATTGTTACAACAGATTGTAAGCAGGCAGATCTTGAATTCTGTTGATGTCTTCTAAGGAAAGCTCTCTCTCCAATTGATTTCGTGTTGCTTGTAGAACATCCTAAAGCCATGGGATAATGGGCAGTGTCAATGCATTGCAAAAGTTGAAAAAGACCAAACAATATACTAGTGTGTCAGATAATCATTACAAAGCAGTTTCTGGAAAAAAGTGAAAAAAATACCAACTTCAAGTGAAGAGTTATCTATCACTTTCCCCTAGTTACAATTTTGGTTTACTAATCATTAACACATTCAAGGGTTCTCTCCAAAAATTGTTCTTAGAGAAGTTTTAGAGTCCTTGTTCCATAACAGAATATAGCAGTTCTCTTACCATAAAGAAAAGTCACCATAATAGGTAGGTTGGGGACTTTAACCAATTTCCTAGATCATATCTACAGTAAAAAAAATGGCCTTCATATCAAAAGTTCATGCTATTTCAAAACTCTATTTAACACAGGCAAACATCCACATCCACTCTAGTTTTATAAAAAAAAGCATATCACCCCCTTCCTTTGGATAGTACCAAAGAAAGGGTGAGTGTGTCACTTTATCAAAAGGTTATATATGAAGTGGTAGTATATGTATCACTTTATCTAATATCTAAAATTGCTGAATATCTATTTAAACTAAGATGAGTGCTAGTATTGTTTGAATATATCTTAGGTGAAGTGACTATAATTTTTCCTTTAAACTATTTTGTTTTGTTTTTCTTTTCTATGCTGCTGAAAATGTTGGAGGCCTAGGAGGGAAAGCATGAAGGACTGGAGACGCAGAGAGAATAAAAAGCATACGTTAAAATCCATGTAAGAAGCGTGCATAGCCAGCCATTGTGCATCCATCATCTCAAACGCTATACAGTATAAAATATCGAAGGCTTCTTCATTTTCTGCAGTAAAATTGAACGAGAATCATGAGCATTTGAAGAAAATATATGCACGCATTTGACAGAACAGATTAAGATGTAACCACACCTCCTAATAACTTGACAAAATTCGAGCCTGGAAGACATCGTGGCTTTTCTGAAAAAAACAAACAACATTTAGTGAAAACTTTATTAGAAAATGCACTTTTCCTTAACTTTCTGACAAGGGGGAATATTTACAAAACCCAAAAGGTCAAACAACAAAATCATTGCTACAACATCAAGAATAATGTAAAAAGAAATGTTGACCAAATGCATTGCAGTCTATGACTCATCATATTGTGTCCCTACTTTCTAGCATTTTCCCCAAGTGGGTGAAGTGGTGGAGTACTGGTTCACTAGGCTACCCTTTACTCTTTCTAGCATTGTGAAATAGTACACAAACCTGAGCATAAATCCAACATCTGTATCAACATATATGATATATTAATGCCAGCAACAGCAAAAGGGTACTCCCAGGTTGCTCTCTTTCCATCTTTCTTCAGTAACAACCTGTGAAAAGATGCCTTCATTTGAATTTCCATAAAATTAGTAATAACTCATCTTTTCTGCCAACATAGGTATCAAGAAACTAAAATGAGAGGACATAAAAGGCAGATGAAGTTCTTTCAGGTGTGCTGAATAGAAGACACAAATGCATACCGGATATTTCCTCGCGAAAAACAGTAGATTTTCAAGGGAAATGAAGCCACATCCCCTGAGGAAATCAGGATATCAGACATAATATAATACCTTGGAATAGAAAATTTTGAGGTAACGGACTGGTTAAGCATAATGATCTTTAACTGTGTATGACCAAGTGCCTTTCATATAATAAGCAATTACTAATCACAAACTTTGAAGTCACCATATCAATTAGTTTCGGATCCTTGTTAAAAATAAGGAAAGAATCCACTCTCTTATCAGCACCTTCTTTCATATAATACATTCTGTTAACCTATGAAGCCCTGTATCATAGAAGTATCCGACTCTTCTATACATGTACAAATACTATATGTATTTTCTCCAAAGCTTAAATATATGAAGTTGATTGGTCTTGTTCCCTTTTCACCCTACTCATTTACTTAGACTTTAAAGTTGTTCATGGTAGAAATCTGCATATTCATATTTATATATAATTTTTTGTTAACGTATTCAAGATGTATCTAATCCATAATCTAAAAAAAGTAGTCTTATTCAAGATGTACCTAAAGTCAGTTGATGGATTAGGACCTTGCCATCCCATATCTTTCCATTGGTCAGAAATTAGGCCTTCCAGAGATACATTAGGAAAGGAACATTGCCACAAAGCTCTTAGTGATTCCTGTTGCAAGTCGATGATATTGTTAGTAAAACGTGTACTGACATTTCAAATCAAAAGTTGAAAACATTCCTAAACTTCTTGATACTTTCTATGAACCAGAAATGAAGCTTTAATTACTGAAGTATTGAGAAATAAAAAGGCAACATAAGTTCACAAAAAACAGATGTACTTGATGTTCCGGGCGAGTCTCATCATAAGGCACTTGCAGCCGTTCTTGAAGCCTTTGAAGTCTTTCTTCCTGAAATAATCATAGAAACAATTTGAGCTCACCCGATCTGAACACACGACTCAAAGAGAAGGAAAAACACTCAGAAAAGATAACGGAAATTCAACAAATCATCAACTTCCATTTTACCTCAACCGGAGTCAAAGTATAGTCAACAAATTTGTCATTTCGCTTAGTGCTTGTGCGGTGAAAGAGTCCTCCTATCCATGATCGTGATCCAACCATAGCATTAGCTACATGCAACAAAATGTCGATCAGCACCATAAGAAAATTTGAATGATAAATAATGCTTAAACAAGACAGAATCATCAAGTTGCAGTGTTGTTAGTCATTATATACTTTGACATACTGAATGTCATAACTGAAATAAGTTCTTCCAATGCATTCTGAAAATGGTCAGTGCCATCATTTGCTATTTCAGAAAACAGAATGCTGAAGAGGCATTCCTCGCAAGAAAGTCCTTGAGAATTGAGAAGTGAATCTTGGATAGAACAAACCAAGCAAACACGCTCATTTTTTCTGCTTGAAAGGCAGAGTTACACAAAATGTCCAGTTCTAAGGGTACTTTAATTTGATATGTAGGATTGAAATCAATAATGCTCCCAAAATGAAACTGCCAAATCAAGACTTAATCCTTATTCATAGAAATTAGGCAGCTATATCACCATATTTACAAGGATAATGTCCCTATGGAAGCATGAAAAATCTGATAATTGAAGTATTTTACGGAAACTGTCTGAAATTTCTCATAATGTTCACTAGTCCTACATATTCTCATTGACTCATAGATCAATCAATTAACATATTGATTTGTGAAGAGAAGCAAAAACGTATAGAAAAAGAGCAAGAGATGGAGAAAAAAAAATCTGCTCACTAAAACATTGAGTCAACTGAGATATTAAGTGGGTGGAATTAGGTGTCCATTCCAACTCTTCATCTTCCTTTCTGTGTCTCCAATAAATCTCATCCTCATCAACCTGCATTTCAATTTCGAAAGCATCCTTTTAGGCAAAGAGTGATCGTATAAATAGAACATGAACAACATGCCAATGAACCGAAACCATTGAAAATTTTCAATTCCCCAATTATTTAGATGAATGAATCTCAGCCTGCTATCTCAAAGTGCCAAGAACAACGACTCAGGGAAGAAACATGTTTTGGTTTTTAAACTAATCAAGAGGAAATTCTTCGAGTTCCAGTAGCTAGAGTGAGAAGAAGAAACAACTGCACAAAAGACTATTGAACTAAATGGCATATAACAAACACAAAAACACTCGGTGCCAAGATCGAAATGCAAGTGAATCATCCACATGATAATTTATTTAAATGCATCACAGTTAGGTAAAAAGAGACAGATTCTGAATGGTACGACAATTCTTTAACTCCTCAGGAGACTCTACGTTACAAACATTTTTTCTTAAGGCGAATTTTCAAAGATGGAGCTTAAGATAGAGAGATATGAGAAAACAATGGCGAATTTACTTTGCGAAGAGAGGAACAAGAGGGAAAACATCGTTTACGCTTCCTCAATCTCATGAGGGTGCAATCGGGAAGAAGGGTCTTTCAACCTTTTTTCTTTAACAGAAAGCAAAAGGGAGGAAAAGACAAATCCATTTTTGTAGCAAATGGGTGACCCATGATTGCACCAAACTCATGCACCCTCTCCTATAATTCAACCTCCCCATCATTCATATGCTGATTTCATCTGTAGCAATGACTAGAGAGAGAGAAGAAAAATGAAAGAAAGTGGCAAGGCAACATAATTGAAAGGCGAACCTGAGGTTAGAAAAGCCATAATAAGACGTTGAAATAGAAGGACAAGCATATAAGAGAGGGATCTCTCTTTTGGTTTAACTTTATGCTGTAAAGAAGTTAGTGATGCAAAAGAAGATTTGAAAAGTAGGGGTGGGTGTCTCTGCTCTGCCTAGCATTGATTTTTGCTTTTCTAGCTCACCAACTTTTCATACAAGACAACCATGATATTTGTCCTATCAAGGTAAAGCATAGGCATAAAGACCACAATGTAGTAAGATAAACCTGCTATGTGATGTTATGGTATCTGAGAAGAGATGTTGGAGGTAATGTCAGAAGGAGAGGAAGTGGTGGGCCCAGAGGGAAGAGGGAACATGGGAAGTTGAAAAATGGCATTTTGTTTGAGAATGAGTTTTGCATTGAGGAAGGAAAGGAAAGGAAGGGTCTTGTGTTTGTGTGTCTCTTTCTTTGTGTGGCTTTGGATGCCATACATTTTCCCCATTGCTAGCCTATACCGCAGTTATCGCTGCTGCCCAAAGTAACTTTCTTTTCTGGCTTTTTTCTCCCCTGCATGGGTCCAAAAATTACACCATTTTTCTAGCATAACACTATTGCATGCTTGGTTTTAGCGTTTGGAACACTAGGTTCATGTTTCAAAATAGTTCATAAGATTTTAGGATGTTTTAGAACAGCATTTTGTTCTAAAGAACTTCAACTGTGTAGGTGGAAACATTAAGGATCACGTTCGCGATCCAACCAATTCAAAGGTTGTTGATGAATGGCCATGTGTCAAAACTGCCAATTCATTCAGCCTAGTAAATGCGGCGGTAAGTAATTTTAAGAGAACAGTTTGCATTTTTTTTTTTTTTGAAATTTTGGTACTCTAATTTTTTTTATCAAGTTCCACCATTTGGGATTTGTCACTTTGAGATTTATTATGGTTTTCAAAATGGGACTAGTGAATGAATTAGTGTAAACACACGATTTGATGATTTAATTGTGATGAAATCGTAGTAGAATCTGTAATAATTATATTTATATATTTAATATTATATGCATTTTTGAAATATAATAAACAGTTAAATTGTATGTTTTATAGGATAAATTTTTTTGGAACACTTTTAGGCAGTTGCTTTTTGCACCCATCAATTACTTTCTGCACCCCATTAATGAGAGGAAAGTATAGATGTGTCCTTCTGGATTATTTGGTGTCATTAGGTAGTTGAGATGCAGCAGTCGAGGATGATCAGCGGTGGTCTGCCACATCACTTTCTATAGGCGCAGAGTTTCTTTTTCGTTTTCAAAAAAAAGAAATTCCAGTAATCTTACAAAATTTTATTTTCGAAAAAATATTTGGTAGATAAAAATACTTAAGATACGGAACATATTTCTGTAATGATTTTTTTGGAATATTATTTAGAAAAGAGATTTTGGAACTCATTAAACTTTCGGAACAACATTTCGGAATTGATTTTTACACTTTCAAAATTCATTCCAGAATATTAATTTCAGAAATATTTTTACACTCCAAAATTTATTTTAGAATGTCAATTCCAAAAATTATTTTTACACCTCAAAAGATAAGACTGGTATTTTAAAAATATGACGGGATTTAATAAGCATTTGCTACCATTTTATTGTAGTTTTCGGCTGTTATACCATTTGCACTACAACCTGTAACAAAAGGCCCAACAATGTCCTATATTGTGACCCTACATACCACTATCAAACCCTTTCACTACTAATTTCGTCTTATTTTCACTTCAAAACTATTATTTTATATCACATAAACTAGATGATTGGATATATACGTTTATGTTAATATTTTTATTCTTCTGATTTGAGTTTTATTGAATATAGTATGAATTTTTTGTTAGGTAATTAGGAAAGGATTAAAAATTGGACTCACTTTTTGTACCGATAGGATTCCAAAAGTGAGAACTTCTTTTTAGTCCGTGTTGATGTTAAAAAACTTATCTCTTTCATTAGTAAAATCCAAATATATTTGTGTAAGGATTGTTTTTCTATTATTAGATTTTATTTGAATATTTAAGATTAAAAAATTAATATGTAATTTTAAAAATAACAATATAATTATATATATGTAATATTCCCACACGGGAACATAATCATTATATGAAAGGGATCAACACCAAAATTAAAATTATTTGATAATTTTTTTCTCAAATTATAAAACATTGATAACTAATTTATACTTGTTAAGAAATTAAGTTAATATTATTATAATTTAATATAATTGTAATATTTTTTTAGAGTTATCTTTAAATAATTAATGTGTTAAGGGAATAATAGTAATGCAGTTTAAATTGTTAAAACTAAACTCTTCAATTCTCCCATTTCCATATATGTTTGGTTAAAAAAGTAATTAATAAATTATTGTAGGTATATCTGGCTTCAGAATGAGAATTGAATGGAATCTTAAATTTTATTCGTAATGGATAAAAATACATTGTCTAATAATCGTTATAGTGATTATCTAGCAAAAAGAGTAAAGTAAAGGAAAAAACATGAGTTGTTTACAATGTGGGTTAGTAAAAATAATAAATCAAAATATAATCAGAAAATATTTTTATTATAGATAATACGTGAACATTACTCGAAATTTTTAAGTTTTCAATTTGTTTCTGTTTTAAAAAATTGAGATATTTGCAAATAATAAATGATAAAATCTGTTTAAGCAAGAAATTCTAAAAGAGATAATAAATATATTTTTGTTTCCTAAAAACATATTGGTGATATCTTTTTATTTTACAAAACTTATAAATAAAATCATTTTCTTTTTTATATAATATCTCATTGATTGAGACACATAAGTCTCTTTATTGATAAATCCATTTAAAAAGTACTCTTGACATCCATGTAAAAAAGTTTAAAGTTTAAATACACTTATATACACATAACTAGTAATCTCACAACCTCTAACCTAATCATAGGTGCATCTGTCATATTAAGATTTATAGTGTTTAGTCACAAGTCTAGTTTTATCATTGTGATGTTTCAAATTTATTATTATTATTATTATTATTATTATTATATTTAATACAAGGATTTTATTCCTTTATTAAATAATTTTTGGGGAAACAGATTATATACTCAGATTATATATATTGAATATGACTTATTGGATAAAACATAGAAATTCAACTTTTTAAACATTTAATTTTATCACATAAAATTCGAACCTAAGTCCTTAAATTGGTAAGAAGTATTTCAAACCATCAAACTACAAAGGTGACCCGTACTAAGAAGTTTATAATGTATAAAATAATTTTACCTTAAAAATTATAATTTTAAAATTAGTAAAAACGGTATTTTGAAATACCTCTTTGATTTGTGTAATATCTTCTTGTCTACGGGTTTCGAACCTAAGTGCTTGAATTGGTAAGAAATATTTCAAACCATCAAACAACTTAGGTGACCCATGATAAGGATTTTATAATATATAAAATAATTTTATCTTAAAATTTATAATTTTAAAATTAATAAAAGAAATTATTTTGAAATATCTCTTTATGATTTGGGGAACTTTCTTTCTATTTTCGGGTTTTGAACCTAAGTGCTTGAATTGGTAAGAAGTATTTCCAACCATCAAACTACTAAGGTGACCCATGCTAAGGAGTTTATAACATATAAAATAATTTTACCTTAAATTTTATAATTTTAAAATGTTTGCCGTACTAAGGAGTTTGTAATATATAAAATAATTTTACATTAAAATTTATAATTTTAAAATTACTAAAAGAAGGTATTTTGAAATACCTCTTTATGATTTTGGGAACTCTCTTTTTGTTTACGGGTTTCGAACCTAGGTCCTTGAATTGGTAAGAAGTATTTCAAACCATCAAACTACTTAGGTGACCCGTGATAAGGAATTTATAATGTATAAAATAATTTTACCTTCAAATTTATAATTTTAAAATTAATAAAAGAAAATATTTTGAAATATCTCTTTATAATTTAAAGAATTTTCTTTTTATTTACGGATTTTAAACCTAAGTACTTGAATTGATAAGAAATATTTCAAACCATCAAACTGCTAAAGTGACAAAATGACATGTATTAAAGAGTTTATAATATATAAAATAATTTTACCTAATTCTTAATAATATAAATCAATCATTCCAATCATTCCTAATATATCCATCTTTTCTAAATTTTTATTAGGAATCAAATTTAATTATAATACTCTTTTTATGTGACACACTTAAAATACCTATTTACCTTCGAGATATTAAATGAGCATATTATATATTATTTGAAGAAAAAGTCTAACTCTTATTTTAAGACTACATAACGAAAGAAATACATTGATTGTTGTATTATAATTAATTCACTTTATTATATTAGATGGATTAATTATGTCTTAAAAAGTATGTTTTTATTTTATTATAAGATATTTTAAAATATTTCTTTATATTTTTAACTCACTTTATTTTTAATTTAAAATATTTTAGATTAAAATATTTTAAGCTAAAAGATAAAATAAAAAATTATTATTGTTGAAATATTAAACTTTTTTCTTACAATACATTTTGAATTGAATATTTATATTACATGTGTCGTTTGATAAAATAATACATCTTTAACCAATTAAGTTAAAACTTAAACTGAAAAAACCATGCACGCACGAGATGAAAAATATAAAAATATTTTCATTGAGTGTTCAAAATTCAGTTATGAAGTTTAGAGGTTATATATATATATATATATATTAACTTTTGTGGTTGAAATTCAACATTATGTTGTTTAAATATAAAAAAATTATTCTTGAAAACAAAATATTTTTATTAAAAAAAATTACAGAGATAATTGCGTCTATAATGAATTTAAATAGTTAAAATTATATTGTAATTTGTAAAATGTAATTTAAAAACTTGTGGAGAAGTTCTCCACTAAAAATGTTATAATAAATGTTAAAGAGATTAGAACAACAAAAAGAAAAATTATATTCTAAAATTATGACTTATGGAATTGATATTCTAAAATTATATTGTACGTTCTGAAAAATAAAATCCAAGAAAATATTTTTTTTTATGGTTGAAAATTTACATTTCAAAAAGCTAAAAGAAAAAATTATATTTCAAAAATCCTTTTCTAAAAGTCAAATTTCTCGTTCTGAACCATACTCCGGATGAATAATTTTATTGTACATTTTTCCTTCTATCTATTATGGGATGTAAAATTTTCCTTTTAAAAATCAAATTCTGGATAAGTCATTTCTAGAAAGAAAAACCCTATTTTAATTATAAATGGAGAACATTTTAGTCTTTTACTTTAACTGTTATGGTGCAGGTTCAGAAATGATATGGTACAAGAAGCAATTGTCTTCTATATATTTATTATTTAAGCAAAAGAGAAACAAAGCTTCCTTGTTGGTTAGACCTAAATCTTGCATTTTATAAAGCCCAAAATATGTGATTGGCCTTTATATATTGTTAGATATTCTATTTGCACTTTTATTAAAAGGCATAACAAATAATTAAAAATATTTATTACAGTATTGACATCCTGGATGACTGATATATTCGTCATTATAATCAGATTGAGTTTCATGACCCGATTAAAATATTTAAGACTGATCCATATCTTTTCTCCATCAAATTTAAAAGTTGAATCAATCTGAATTTGAGTGGATTGTACTAATGGTAACTAAAAGTTAAAATAAAAAAAAATTTGTTGAAATATTAAATTTTTTTCCTTTACAATACATTTTGATCGAAATATTTATAATACAATAAAAAAGGACACCAATTTCGACAAATACTTGAATTAAAATATTATTAAAATTGTCTAGTCATATTAGTTTAAATACTTAAGTTCAAAATTTATATATTAAAGAAAATGAGTTAAAAAGGCAATGAAGTTTTTTAAAATATCTTTTTTATTATAATCGAAAATATACTTTTGTAAAGCATATATTTAATTAGTTCCATATAGTTGAGTTATTTGATAATATATTATCAAAATTGACATTTTTATAATATCTTCTTATCTTATTTTTAATATTATTATAAGATATTTTAAAATACCTTTTTATATTTTTTGAACTCTTTTTTTCTTTAGAGATCTTGAACTTAAGTGTTTAAATTAATAAGGAATAATCTAATTCCTTAAACTACTTGAATGACCCAGTAATATGTAATAAGAAGTCTAACTACATAAATGATTTTTTTACTTTAAAAAAAATTTAAAATTACAAAATAAAATTATTTTGAAATACCTTTTTGTGATTTTTAGAGCTTTACAGGTTTCGAACCAAAGTACTTAAAAGTGGTAAGAAGTAATTCAAACCATCTAACTACAAAAGCGATCCGAAGAGTTTATAATATATAAAATAATTTTATCTTATTTTTAATAATATAAAATCAACCATTTATAACACATTAACTATTCTTAAAATCTAATTAATAATTAAATTTATAAAAAAATTAGATTAGTTTTCATAATTAATCTTAATTATGTTACGTTTATTTTATTTTATATTATTAGTCATATCAAAATACACGTCAAAATAATTAAAAATATATCATTATTCTAGATCACAAATATGTTTATTTATTAGAATTAAGTCAAGATAATTAATCACCAAATTCAATCATTACTTTTATTTTGTACTTATTTAGCAATCAAAACCTAATTTGATGATTAGTTTGGTCACAATTAGCAACCATTTTATTTAGTAGCTAAAAATTGGTTTATTTTATACTTATTTAGCAATCAAAACCTAATTTGATGATTATTTTGGTCACAATTAGCAACCATTTTATTTAGTAGCTAAAAATTGGTCTCTAAATAGTTGATTTATGCTTGTAGTGATATAGATGAACCAATCAATCCCAAACCATGAAATAAATCTGCATACATTCATAATAACAACTTCTAATACTACCATCAAACTAAAACTAATAAAAAAGCAAAGTCAATCAATCAATCAATTCTACTCATTTCACATTCAAAATCAATCCAAACCTAACAAATCAAAAAAGTATATGAAAAAAGTAAGCAATTTTTTCAAGCACATTTACATTCATTTCTCAAATCTTAAGAACTTAATTTGAATATAAAATTTGATATCTATACAAACATCTCAATTTAGTTTTCCATACTTATCTAAGAGAAGAATCACATATAAAAGACTCAAAGTGACTCAAAGCTATCTCTGTAAAAACAACTCAACCTACAATATTATAATTAAAAAAATTATAATTTTTAAATTACTAAAAAGAGGTATTTTGAAATACCTCTCTACGACTCATAGAACTCTCTTTTTGTTAATTATTTTATGTATTATAAACTAAGTTAAAAAAATAGATAATGATGTATTTTAAAATATCTTTTTTATAGTAATCGCATAAATAGAATTTTTTTAAAATAAATACATAATTAATCTAATATACTTAAGTCATTTGATAATATATATTATTAAAATATAATCTGATATTTTAAGATACTTTCTTATCTTTTTAATTGTCTTCCTACTATTTACATGGTTGGAATCGTAGTAAGAAGTTTACGATACTTAAAAAATGATTTTATCATTCATATATAAATATATATGAATGGATGAACTATATTAGATAATTTAATTGTGTCTCAAAAAATATATTTTTGATATTTTGCATATAAGGTATCTTAAAATACCTTTTTATGTTTTTTAACTTACTTTTTTATTAGAGATCTTAAATGTGAGTGTTTAAATTTAGGTTCTTATTGATAAGAAGTAATCCAAATCATTAAATTACTTTTTTACTCTAAATTATATATATATATATATATATATATATATATATATATATATATATATATATAATTAAAAAATTATAATTTAAAAATTACTAAAAAAAGTTATTTTGAAATACATCTATATGATCTATATGATTGTAGAACTCTCTTATTGTTTACAGGTTTCAAAACAATAAGTGCTTAAATTGGTAAGAAGTATTTCAAACCACAAAACTACTAAAAGTGACTCGTATTAAGAAGTTTATAGTATATAAAATAATTTTACCTTCAAATTTATAATTTTAAAATTACTAAAGTAAGGTATTTTGAAATACCTTTTTATGATTTGTAGAACTCTCTTCTTGTTTACTGGTTTGGAACCTAAGTGTTTGAATTGATAAGAAGTATTTCAAACCATCAAACTACTAAGGTGACCCGACAAAGAAATTTATAATATATTAAATAATTTTACCTTAAAAATTATAATTTTAAAATTACTAAAAAAACTTATTTTGAAATACCTCTTTATGATTTGTTGAAGTCTCTCATGTTTATGGGTTTCGAATCTAAGTGCTTGAATTGGTAAGAAATATTTCAAACCATCAAACTACTAAGGTGACACCTGTTAAGGAGTTTATAATATATAATATAATTTTATTTTAAAATTATTGAAAAAAGGTATTTTGAAGTACCTCTTTATGATTTGGGAAACTCTCTTTTTGTTTACGGATTTCGAACCTAAGTCCTTGAATTGGTGAGAAGTATTTCAACCATCAAACTACTAAGGTGACCCGTACTAAGAAGTTTATAATATATAAAATAATTTTACCTTAAAATTTATAATTTTAAATTTGTATTTTGAAATACCATTATGATTTGTGGAAGTCTCTTTTTGTCTATAGGTTTCGAACCTAAGTGCTTGAATTAGTAAGAAGTATTTCAAACCATCAAATTACTAAAGTGACCCGAGCTAAGGAGTTTATAATATATAAAATAATTTTACTTTGAAATTTATAATTTTAAAATTAATAAATAATGATATTTTAAAATACCTCTTTATGATTTGGGAAATTCTCTTTTTATTTACAGGTTTCGAACAGTGCTTGAATTGGTAAGTATTTCAAACCATCAAATTACTAAAATGACATGTATCAAAGAGTTTATAATATATAAAATAATTTTACCTAATTCTTAATAATATAAATCAACTATTCCTAATATATCAATCCTTTCTAAATTCTTATTAGGAATTAAATTTATAATATTCTTTTTTATGTCACACACTTAGAATACCTATCTACCTTCAAGATATTAAACGAGTATATTATATATTATTTGAAGAAAAAGTCTAAATAACTCTTATTTTAAGACTATGTAACAAAAGAAAGAAATGGATTGTTGTATCATAATTAATTCATTAGATAGATTAATTATGTCTTAAAAAGTATGTTTTTTTATGTTATTATAAGATATTTTAAAATATTTCTTTATATTTTTTACTCACTTTATTTTTAATCTAAAATATTTTAGATTAAAATATTTTAATCTAAAACATAAAATAAAAAATTACTATTGTTGAAATATTAATTTTTTTCTTATAATACTTTTTGAATTGAATATTTATATTACATTTGTCGTTTGATAAAATAATAATTTTTAATCAATTAAATTAAAACTTAAACTGAAAAAAACATGTACGCACGAGATGAAAAATAAAAAAATATTTTCATTAAGTGTTCAAAATTCAGTTATGAACTTTAGAGGTTATATATATATATATATATATTTAACTTTTGTGGTTGAAATTTAACATTATGTTGTTTAAATATAAAATATTATTCTTGAAAACAAAATATTTTTACTAAAAAAGATTAGAGAGATAATTGTGTCTATAATGAATTTAAGTAGTTAAAATTATATTGTAATTTGTAAAATGTAATTTAAAAACTTGTGGAGAAGTTCTCCACTGAAAATGTTATAATAAATGTTAAAGAGATTAGGACAACAACGAAAAATTATATTCTAAAACTATGACTTATGGAATTGATATTCTAAAATTATATTATACGTTCTTGAAAATAAAATCCAAGAAAAAAAAAAATTTTATGATTGAAAATTTACATTTCAAAAAGCTAAAAGAAAAAAATTATATTTCAAAAATCCTTTTCTAAAAGTCAAATTACTCATTGTGAACCATACTCCGGATGAATAATTTTATTGTAAATTTTGCCTTCTATCTATTCTGGAAAGTAAAATTTTCCTTTTAAAAATCGAATTCTGGATTCTCATTTATAGAAAAAAAAACCCCTATTTTTTAATTATAAATGGAGAACATTTTAGTCTTCCACTTTAACTGTTATGGTGCAGCTTCAGAAATGATATGGTACAGGAAGCAATTGTCTTCCATATTTATTATTTAAGCACAAGAGAAACAAAGCTTCCTTGTTGGTTAGACCTAAATCTTGCATTTTATAAAGCAAAAAATATGTGATTGGACTTTATACCTTGTTAGGTATTCTATTTGCACTTTTATTAAAAGGAAAAAAAATAATTAAAAATATGTTATTATAGTATTGACATCCTAGATGACTGATATATTCGTCACTATAATCAGATTGAGTTTCATGATCCGATTAAAATATTTAAGACTGACCCATATCTTTATTCATCAAATTTAGAAATTGAAACAATCTGAATTGAAGTGGATTGTACTAATGGTATCTAAAAGTTAAAATAAAATAAAAAAATAATTATTGAAATATTAATTTTTTTTCCTTTACAATGCATTTTGACCTGAATATTTATAATACAATGACAAAATAAATCCAATTTTAACAAACCCTAGAATTAAAATATCATTAAAATTGTCCGGTCATGCCACTTGTGTACAATTGTGAAGTGGACAAAGAAAAAAAGATGTGTCAATATATAGAGACTCAAAAATAAATTAGTGGTTAAAAGTGGTCCACTTAATCATCATAATAGGACAATGCATTAGTTACACTACCTGACATTTTTTTTTTTAGATATGTTACATTTAAATTATGGCCAAGAGCATAAGAACAAAAAAGCAATATTAATCTTATGACTTTAGTGCAATTGTACACACCTGAAATTTGATTCATTAATTAAGAACAATAGATTCTTCACAACCACACCACTCACTTGAAGGAACATACACATATAACCCATATGAACCCTGCATTACTTTGGTGGTGGGTGCTTTGTACTTTTATTTAGCACACAAACACAAAGGCTAGGGCAAGCCACATGATATAACACGAAGATCATGAAGCTGTTGATGACAACAACAGTAACAGAAGACACATGCAGAAGTGGCTTCTTCAGATTGGAAAGGCCTCAATGATGGAGGGGAGAGCGTTGATCCTGATAATGTTGTAACGGGCGAATCCTGTTTCTTTGAATAGCCACTTCCAATTCTCTTCCGTCCTCTCTTTGCCACCAGCGTTGTGTGCCAGAAGCATCATGTCAAATGCAATGCCCACGTCTGTGAAGAGTTCGTTCCCTTCTGGTCGAAGCACATGATCCACAATTATCACCTTTCCTGTCTTCTCTGGTATTGCTTTCCTGCAGTTCTTCAAGATCTTGATGCAGTGCTCGTCGCTCCAGTCATGCAAAATCCACTGCATTCAATCAAAACAAATATTATCTATATACTTTTTTCATGGAGAGATATATAAAAAAATATCTATTAAATGAGACACTTCATTATCATTAATATGTATTATATCAATGTTCTATACGTGTTTAACACGTATTACGTATTAGACGCTTCACTAATACGAGTCATATAAGTGTCTTACAATATGTTAGACACATATCAAACACTTTACTAATACTTGTCATATCAGTGTCTTATATGTTTTAAAGAGGTATTAGACACTTTACCAATACGTGGTGTTAGACAGAAGATATGACTGATTCTATGAATATGAATATTCTATGAATATATACCTTCATGTAAATGGCATCAGCTGAAGGAATGGAGACGAACATGTCACCTCCAACATGGGTGATTCCATCAAACTTAGGGGCAGTGGAAACCACATGAGGCAGGTCAAAGTTGATGGCCTTGATGTGAGGGTAAGCCCTCACAATCTCAGAAAGAGAGCCTCCAATGCCACCTCCCACATCAACCAAGGACTCAATCTTGTTGAAGCCATCTTTGTAGCCATTGATCACAGCCTTGGAGACAACCCTAGCCGTGCAAACCATCCCCTCATTGAACAACCTGTTGTACTCAGCGTCCAACCCCGTCATCTCGAACTGCTCGTGCCCATGACACTTAAAGAAAGCAGTTCCATTTTTCGTGCCTTCTCTCACAATCTCACTGATGTAGTGAGCAGGGTTCAGGTGAATGAGGTGGTTCTCCAACAGCAACATGGGTGCTAGGGTCATTTTGGTGTCTCGTAGGATCCATTTGGAAGCACGTGTCAAGCCATAAAGGGTCTCTCCGGTCTCTGATTTCTCTGCACTGAAGATCTTTCTACGCACCATCACTCTCATCACTCTCTCGAGAAGATTGGCATCTGGGGAGGGTGCATCCTCAAGGTTCGCCACAATCTGAGACAAGGATAGTGGCTTACCATAGCGGTCTATTATATCTGCTATGCGAAGCTCCACGACACATTTTATAGCCACAGAGTCAGTGAAGCATGTCATGTACCTCCAGATTTCAACTTGCCCTAGCAATGAATCCTCCTCCTCCTTGCTCAAACCCTGATTACAAATATAGCAGAGATGTAGTAATGTAAAAAAGTAAGTAGGTCGGTCATGCAAAATCGCTTCAAATTTACGTGCATGTAATAAGAGTCACAATGAAGAAGATGTGTCGATAATGCATGCAACAGGCTGAAATAAGAACAGATCACAAATTAGCATATTTCTGTCTGCAAATTGAGAGAGAACAGTTTCATTGTCTTAAAAGTTCGATGATTTATTTTCTTTCCTGATCGTCGATGTTATATTGATGTAATTTGGGTCAAGTGTATAATTTATTTTGAAAAAAATAAAACTCTTTTGACACCTATATATTTCCTTTATTTGTGAAACTCATCTGAAATCTTATTATGTAAAAAAAAAAAAAAAAAAAAAAAAACTCTTACTTCTCATATTTGAAATCTCAAGGCAAAATATGCATAAAAAATACAAACAGTGATGCTCGGATAACTAACCTTTGTGAATTGTATTATAACTATTTTTTTATTTATTTCATTATTACTATTTTTCTCATCACTTGTATGCTCGGAAAACTAATCTTTGTGAATTGTATTCACCTTACATTTACAGACTGAGGTAAAAATGATATGTATTATATAAAGAACTTAATTTAGATATTTGAATATGCATATTTTTTCAATATTTTTTAACAGTAATATAATTGGGACAAAATATTTATCAAGTTTATAGATTTTTCTTTCAAAAATATTTTCTTTCACTATATTTAAATACAAACTTCATTTAAAGCATTTGAGTTTCGTTTTATCTGGACATTGATAAGTCGATTTTTTTAATAGTTAATAATATTACTATCTAAGTTATCAAAATTTTAAAAATATATATAAAAGACATTGCCATTAAATTGTAAAATAGAAAAAAAAAAAACTGACAACACTCTTCGGTAACTTTATAGAAAATAAATTCTAAAATATAAGAGAGATTATTTTGTGGTATAAAAGCATCCCTCGATAACTTTGTATCTAGATTCATATCACTAGGATGGTAAATTAATATAAGAGAGGTTATGTATCTTATTAGTTTTAAAATATAACTTCTCTTTGGTGTTTGATAAAATGATACTCACAATTCTTTTACTTTATATATACACACACACATTCTTTATATTTTTAATAAAACAGCATTCACCTCTTTTATTTTATTTAAAATTATCATATTAGGAAAACTTAAAAAAAATTATGAAATATAAAAATTAAAGTTTTAATATATATATATATATATATAAATGGAGTGTTGATGTCACTTTTCTGTATTACGAGTTTTTCAGCCCAAGAGGCCGTCCTTCTTGCAATATGTGAACTCTTAAAAAGATCAAGGAACTTTCAGATATTGCTTTCTATACCATATTTCTGAACCTGCACCCATCGCCTGAACAAAATGACTAAAATATTCTCCTGTATTTATAATCCAATGATTTTTAGATTTGGCATCCAAGAATATTTCCGGATTTGGAATTCTAGATCTTATTTTTTCTTAAATACGTTTTCCTATTCTAAAAGTTAAATTACTCATTCTAAAATATAAATTTTAAATATAAACTTTGCCTTGTAAATATCCTTTCTAAAATATAAAATTTACTTTTCCGAAAATATATTTAAAAAAATATGTTTTAAAATATAAAATTCAAATTCTGGAAAAGTTATCTCAGAACCAGATTTCGAAAATACCCCTTTTTATATAGCTCTTCATTTGAAATAAAAAAGCCAAGAACAGTTTTAGTATTTTTGAAATTAATGGATGCAGCTTCGAATTGATATGGTGCTGAAAATAAATGCATGATTTTTCATACATGTTTTGAATTGAAGATTCCGTCAGATGAATCAGTCTCATAATGTGTAAATACAATCTAATAAAATTTGAAGAAAGTTGAGAGTAATTTCTTCATAAATAAATCATTTAGCTTTTTGTTTTATTTTTTTTGTTTTATATTTAAAACGTTAACTGTGAATATATGTTTTTTAAGTAAAATAAGGAAAATAAATAACATTTTATTAAAATATAAATAAAATAATTTAAAAATTAAAGATAATATAAATATTATTTTATTAAAAACGTATTAGAAATACGTGTGTATTATAAAACTAAATGAAAATTATCATTTAATATAACTTAGAAAATATGATTTCAAAAAAGACGTGCGTGCATTTTTTTCTTAATATAATTTACATTAATTTTTTTAACAAACTATTATACTTTGATTTTGTTGAATACATCAAAATTTTAAAAAAGTAAGCCAACCTATTTTACAAACTGAATGAAGAATGAAACAAGTAACTAATTTGAAAATCCCAAAAAATCCAAAAACAATATCCATAAAGTCAATAAAAACACCAACTTATTTTAATGTAAAAAAGACTAATTAGAATTGCATGTTCTTTGTTTTAAAACAAATAAAATTTCTTAGGTAAAATTAATGTACAAAAAACTAAAAAGAATTGCACGTTCTAATTTTTATTTATTATGAATTATGTAATAACATTTTAGCTCCGTAAAACTGTATTTTTTTCAACTAATTAAACAAATAAAATAGACCAAGTCAATAAAAAATAAAACTAAATGTTATTTATGCAAAGAAAATAAGTAACGTTTTAATATTAAAAAAAATGATAAACTCACAACTAACATGAACGCAATTCTACGAGCTCCATTATACTCAATTTCGATTTCCTTTTTGACTTCTCCCCATTCAAATCCACACTTTTCATCATGTAGAACTCACGGTTATTACAATTAAATACTACTGAATGTTTTTTATTAAGATGTAATTCTTAAAGTTCCTTGAAACTAAATAGTCCAAAGCATTCAAATAATTAGTTTTACATCCCTTTTTCTCAAAAACAAAAAAAGCTATTTATTTTTCATATGTTTCATTATGAGCCAGTTTCTAGTTAAACCACAAAAAGCTATTTTTGCTTGTAATACAGGCCTGAAAAATCACAATAAAAGTTAACACAAGAATTTGTTAGTAAAAAAATTCCTTTCTCGAATTAAAGAACAATATTGTACCTTTTTTTATGTTTTCTTTGTATGCTTTGAGAATCTAAATGTTTGAGTTTGAAAATAAAGTGTTTGTGAGATAACTTTTTCTTAAATTGTTTTCGAAAATTATTTTTCTAAGACTAGAAAAGATACAGGTTTATTTCTTAAAATAATAGATTATTATTCAATACTTTTAAGCATACCTTTCTACATAAAAATACTTCATTGAAAAACGTTCTCTTTCAAAGAAAAACCACTTTCATATTTTTAAAACTTATCATTCCAACAAAAATTTTTATTGAAATAATTTTAGCAATAAAATAATTTGTATCCACATTAAGATTTGATTAGCACTTGGCTGTCCTTACACAGTTCTCAACAGTACTACTTTAAATACATATAAACTAAAAAATCACTGCTTAATTGACACAAATATTCCCTGCATGAACCACCAACATAATCAGCAGTGTAAGCTCAATGGTGCCCTCTACTGATTGCAATCACAGTTAAAAAAAACTTCCCTTTCCGGAGAATTTCTCAAGGTCCTTATTCTCAACTGGGAAAGGCCACAAAACCAAACTGGAAATCAAAGTGACAAACCTCATACATTCAAACTTTATAACATTAATTAACAAAGTGTTCATAATATGCCAAGTTAATCAGTTTAAAACTGACTAAAATGTAAAGAAGCTACAACCACTTCTTTATGTAACATTCCATGCATATTGTTAATAATTCCATCAAAAAAATCAGGAAATATATGGTTCCTTCAACAAGAAACATCAAAATGCTTATGCATGTTATGCAAAATCACATGCATATATATCAATGGTTTTGTCTCAGTATCAAAGGACATCAATCACCAATAAAAGTCAATGCCCATGACAAAACCCACCATAAAGACACAAAATTTCTAAACCTTAACTTGACCTATAAATTGTTAGATTCATATGTTTGCATCATAATTAACCCTACATACCAATAACTGCTAAAAGAAATAGTGAGTGCATCTGCAATATGTCTATCTAGTTCGAAACACAATATTGACAAGGGATACAGTAGTTAAACTTCAAGTCTGATTATTAGTATATTTTAGTGAGAAATAACCACATAACCATATAGTTTAATCTATTCTACGCACCTTGAATTCCAAAGGTGGGGAGTGGCTGGAAAGAACAGTCTCCATATTCTGTGGAATTCTATACAAAGAATCAGAAGTATGAACTCGGTGCTCAGTGAAGAAAGCCTTTCTCTAACTTACAACTAGGCTTCCAGTTAGTGAGTTCAGTGGGTGTGGAACTGGCCTGGAAATGGGTGGTTAATAAAGATGATAAGGTAGCATGACGTGTGTGGTTGATTACTTCTGATCAAGATACGAACTGACAGGGTAGATCAGTGTGTGGTTGAGATTCGAATCACATATTTCCAGGAACGTGCTGGTAAATTATTGAGAAGCTATGATGCTAGGTGATGGATCAGTGTGTGGTGCAGATCACAACCAATAAAGTCTGTTTTCTGTTTTCCAACAATGTTGTTGCTACTGTAAGGACACATGTAATTGCAACTTTCATGGATTTCAACCAGATTTATACACTATTTCTGCCCTCATTTTGGAAAGTGACTCAGCCTAATGCCACTCTTCTATCGTACAGTTCTCAAATAAACATTATTATTGGTACGTTATTGTCACTCTTGATACATTATATCATACATTTTTCAAATAAACATTATTACTCATAGATTATTGCCATTCTTCTATCATGCAATGGTCATCATTGTTCATAGATTATGAGGGTCTTCTATCATGAAGTTCTAAAATAATCTCACTGTAGATAGAGCATGCCACCTGTCTATCATAAAGTTATGAAATAAACACGTTGTTTATAGATTATATATGCCACTCACCTATTATTCAGTTTTTAAAACAATAACATCATCTATCAATAAACATTATTATTGATGCATTACTTCTCTAATGAACAAGAAGACGCTTTCAAACCACGTTTTAAAAATAGAAGAATCTGACCAAATATAGGATAAATGACAAACCTGGTGGTCACATCGCCATTTATGCTCCATCTGAAAGTTGCCACGTTAGAGCGACAGAACCAATATATAAACGTTAGCCTTCAATAATTGTGATAGAAATTGGTACCGAAGGCCAATGAAATCAATCCAGGTGGTGCAATGCAATGATGAATGTGACTTCATGTCACTTAGTGTTTTTGTTTTTTATGATCAAAGTGAAACAACAGTTCAAAGGATGCAATCAGTACTATACAAAAGGACTCTCAACCACATGGTGACCTCAGTATTTTTCAGCAATTTTTTCTTACCATAAGAGCAATGTAACTACAATAATAGAGACAAATTTTGTTAGGTAAGCAAATACACCTACCCCGGTTAACTGCATATGTAGTATGGGTCAAATTGTGTACGACTAAGAAGTCTACAACTTATATCAAAACAGGATATGCAAAATTCTCCATCCTATAGTTTTTTGTTCATTGTCTTTCATTCTTGAATGAATATTCTAAATTGTAAAACTTATATTCCGAAATCCTCATTCCGATATGAAAAGAGGTGAAGTGAGAATTTAATAAATGTAAAAGAGTGCAAATTATAAAATTCTTGGACCACCTTCTATCTTTTTCTCATAATGGACTTTCTAAAAAGCTCGATAATGAGTGGTGTTTACTGGGGTACTCATGATATATTGAGACTCTTATGGTAGATGTTTGAAAAAGTTGTCAACAAATATTTTTCTTAGGGGATAGGAAGTTGAGGCCTAACCTAAACTCAGTTGATTGATTGGACCCTCCAAGGCCTGGTCCATTCCAGCTTGTTCCAGCCCATTCCTTCTATTGATACAAAACCCATTAACATTTTGGAAGGACATACAAACGGCCCATTACTAGCTGGGCCTTAAGATCATGGTACATATCAAAAACAGTAAGAGCTAGCCTTGTATGTCTATGTGAAGTGGGTGATGCTGACCACTACAGTTACATCTGTAATTTTCAGCATTTTTCTAAGTAAAATAGCAATGCAACTCCAATTTAAGATCTTCTGTCCTGAACATAAAAAGACAACATTTGTTTGGAACATACATACACCTACTGTGGTTATGCTCTATGGGCCTGTTTGAGTAACTAACAGTTTGTGGATTGATCAGAACTACTAGCACATGTTTCTCTGTTTGAACTAGGAAGTCTACATCCTACAAGTTGTATGAAAGGGAACATGAAAACACTGGCTTGACCAGCAAGAGCCCGGTGCATACCATCCAGGCCCGGCCCATTCCTTCCGTTGAAACAAAATCCATTAAGATCCAGGAAGGGCATGGAAACGGCCTGTTACTAATTAGTGGTTAAGTAAAATCTAGCCTTATGTCAAGTGGGAGACAAAAATGAGTGTTGTCATGGAACAAAATTAAGGATTCAGCAAGTACTTTATAGACACATACTTCCATGGTTTAAATAAAATGAAAGACGAAAGTGGCTAAACTGAAATAAAATCTGTGTAGGAGCTGCCACCAACACAAACAAGATGAATGATATTAGACTCCATAGAATAAATATATGATAATTCAATAGGTAAGAAATGAGAGGTTAAATAGAGTAAGTCTCAGCCATGTCATAAAATTGTTAAACAATTTTAACAATTCATGTGTAACTGTATCACCAATATGAACTCTTTCAAATCTGAAACTCTATTTAGATATGTCTCACTATCTATACAGAAAGAGAGAGAGATGAGTTCTTAATAGAAGCACAGCAAAATTATAGATGAACAAAGCATATAGGAGTGTTTCAGCTACAAAAACAACAAAGGTGAAAGGTGACACACACTGCACTTAGCATCATATAAAACAAGCGTGACAGGAGAGAAAAACAAGAATCAGATAATGAACTAAGAAGAATCAGTGTCAGATTTTACTTGACTTCCAAGAGGATGGTGGTCAACAAAGTAGTTGGATTGTTTCCAGCTAATTCACCCACAAAACAAGTATATATCAACAACATATATAAACCTTCGCCACAATCTCTTGAGGTCTAAAAATCCTAGACTAGAAAGGTGTCTTGAAACAACTTGATGATATCTTGATCAACAAAACAACGCTAAAAGGAAAGTCGTTTGAGACAAGTGGCCTGCATTCCACACCTTAGTACCATGTTGACCAGCTGAAAGCAATGATCCTAGGAGAAGTGCAGCAGAATAACAAACATAGAATAAAGAACAAGAAACAAAGTTGAAACGAGCACTGATCTTCTACGGAAAGCCTTCAAAACAAACTCTGCATAGGCACCAGATCTACACACGTAAATAAGGAGCAAAAACCAGCATTCTTCTTCTGTCCATCCAAAGTACTATTACATGTACTCTTACCCTAAGAGCCAAAAATGGACCCCAGATGTAAAAGCTTAAAACTTTGAGAGCTAGCAACCACCCCACAAGAAATACTGAAATGTGTGCCAATTAGAGATCAAAGGGTGTGTGAATAGAAGTTAAAATTCTATTCAAAGTGAATACACCAAAATCCCTGAGTGACATTAATTTATTATTATAAAGGCATCAAGTTGAGCTGAGAGTGAGATGAGGCAGTGCAACAAGTAGTTCCCTACAGCTGTAACGTGTGTACAACATGCATAAGATTTGAAGCTTTCGTTTTAGGATCCACGGCAGCATGCGTTGTCAAGCAAATTGCGTCGAAATTGGAGTTGTCAAGAGTGTACGAAAGGATAAGATATCTTTGAAGCGAATCTTCCCGAGCCAACTAGCTGGCGTCACCATCATCACGCTTAGGACGAGAGCCACAAGCTTAATCCCAATGCCCCTACGAAATTAAACTCCCTTCTTTCTTTTTTTCTGTCATTTCAAATAAACTCATAAACAACATCTCAACTCACTCATTAAAACACCAACAACAAAAACAGGATTATTAGATTTTCTGGAAATCCAAGGTATTTTGTCCTAGGATAATTCTGCTCTATTCTCATAGGATTATTTTATATTATACATATAGAAAAGATTTATTATATAATAACTGGAACATGAGAAATGACTAATAAATTAGAATAGTTTTCATGTTAAGGGATAATTGGATTGTTTAAAATGTTTTCAATGATATACTTTTTTTACAGATTAATTATATACTTATATTCTTGTTTGATTGTTGTTTTAATGATACATTTTTATTCAATTCTAATTTATTTTATGGTACCGGTGGATATTTTTTGTTCTTCAGGTTTAAAGTAAATCACACTTACGGTTTAAAGTGAATTACATTGATATTTCTTAAGATTTTGTGAAATGTAGCATTGCTCGTTTTTTTATTCTATATAAGTTATCTTTAATTGTTTTGAAATATTATACTAATATTTTTTAATTGTTTGGAAAAATAACTCTTTCCATCTTCTGTTTATGTTTTTTTTTTTAAATAAGAGTTTTATGTAAACCACCAGAAGAATTAATTAGATCACTAAACTAGAACAAAATTAAATTAGAATTTCTTATCTTCTTCATTTGTAGATGGGTTTAAGAAATAAAATTGCATTAAGTTACTATTTGTCTAGTAATTTCAAGTAGCCATAAATTAATTATAGAGGTTCAATTGGAAAAAAATATAGATATTTACTAATTCAATTACAATTTTTATTTTAGGTTTAATTATTAATATTTTAAATTTAAAACCAACAATAGTGGACAAAAGGAAAGAGAATAAAGTGGATAATCTGTTTTCACAACTTAATCAATAAAAATATAATCGAAAACTGGTATAGAAAACTTTAAGCTATTAAAACTAAAAAAAAATAAAATTAATCGATCTGGATTTTTTTTTTCGCGATTTGATTGAGTTTCTTGTTTAATATTTTACAACTAGTTCATACTTTTGAACCAAATTAAAATTAATTATTTAAATATTGTTATATTATCTATTATTTCATTTATATATAAGATATTTTTATGTAAGAGAAAAATATAATGTTTTATATTGGAGGAATGCCATATTTATTATATACCATTATTTATAATCTATTACTGTGAAAAAACATTTGCAAGAGACTTCGAGAGTTTGAGAATTAATGGATAGATACAGCTTAAAGGTATGATTGGAAATGCTGACATGTGACCTTGTATACGTTGTAAGATAACAAAGAAGTCACTTTTCAACACATTCAAAATCTCCAATTTACCCTTAAGGAACAACATAAAGAAATGAAAATAAAAATATCTCCAATGGACAATGGGACCCCGCCCCTACTAAATTCATATTTTTAGAAATAATTTTTTTATTCTTTCGAAAATTATTAAAATTAATTTAATTTGTAGAAAGCTAACTCAAATATATAATTACCCTAGGAAATAAAATACAGATATAACCAACATGTATGACAAATAATTGATGGCTAGATAACAAAAGAGAAGTTCTTTATTTGTTCAGTGTACTTTTTATTCAGGAGTAATGGTATTACAAAGAAAAATTAACGATATCATATATTAGTCTTCTTTCAATATATTACAAAGAAAAAATTACATAAATAAATAAACATATTTAACATGTTGAAAATAAAAAACAGGTTTAATATTCATCTATTAAAATATGTGAAACAATAAAAAAAAATGTTTAAAAAATTAAAGATTTTCACTCACAGTTCCAATGACTAAAGTTGTGTGACAGAGAAAGGCACTTCAGAGATCGCTCGTAACGTGTCTAACAAATGTTTGTCCAATAAACCAAATTCAATAGAAGATTGCCAAGACAGATAGTGGTTGCGTTCAGAAGTCTCCTTCGGTGCAATGAATAAGGCCACAATGATTGATTGTTTTCTTAGGTTTTCCTCATATATGTTAAACCACACACAAATAAACAAAACATTATATTTCCTAACACCTGATTACATCAATATTATATTTATAATATTTAAACTTTTACAATATAACTTTATTAACTAACTTCATTTTTTTTAATTTTTTACAGTAATTTTTTACATAAATTAATATAATTATGTCATCAATAATAATGATAATCAATTTTAGTCACAACTAATATATTAACATTACATTTTTTTATATTTAAACTTTTTTTAATTTAACTTTAAAAAACAACAAATGATAATCATTATCAAAACAATTATAATAATAAAATTTTAATTGTTATTTATATTATAAAAACAAAAAAATTTCCACCCATAATTTTTTTGATTTTTTTCATTCTTTCAAATAAATTAAAATTTCATCTTAACATTATTATTTCTCTATTTTTAATTTCATTTGCATACAACAATTTCTGTCCTTAATTCATGTTTTACAAATTCAACTTTATCTTAATGATATCATAATTTAGTGTAATCAATAATAATAACATTAATATTAATTATTATTTTTCATTCTCTCAAAACCAAATTATATTTCACCTAATAGAATTTTAAATTTTTTCCTCAAATCTTTTAAATGTTTCTCTCTAATTTTATTTAAAAATTTTAAATCAAATTCTACCTACAAATGTCTTTTAATTTATTCTTTTCTGTTTTTTTTTTTTTCACTCTTCTTCCCCACTACCCTACTAACAGTCAAAAAGGAAAAAAAAAAAAAAAAAAATCAATCTCCTCCCGAAATTGGTCCACTGAAAAAACCAGATTTCAATGGAGTTTCAGTCTTCAAAACTGCAAAACAAAGGTCGAAATTTTAGTAAAGTTCACGTGACAAACGCAATAAAAAGCAATTGAAATTTCAGTCTCCAAAGAAGTAAATTCCCTTTATGCTACGATGAATGGTTCTAGTTGAGGAAATAATGTACAAAATGATGGAGGAATTCTTTTCTATTTCGTGCCAGCGCGGAAAAAAATTCCAACATAATAAGCTATTAAGATAAAAAATTATTATTACACATAATAATATACAAATTATAATTATCAATTTACTTATTTCAACTAATAATACAATAATAAGACGTTATGCTAAAATATATCATCAGACATAATTTATATTTATTTTTTAAAATAAACAAATATTTTAACTGAAAGTATATTCGAATTTGAATAATACAATATACATTTTTTAAAATATTTTATTAACAAAAATAATTTTTTATAAAAATCAATATCATCATCTTCAAGATAATATATTTTTATATCATATACACACACAAAATTTGTTTGTTTCATGTTTTCTTTTTAAACTCAGAACTAATAATTTTGCCGTTAGCCTACGATTTCAGGAAATGCAAAAGAACTTTCATAAAACTTTGTAATATTATACAACATAATAAACAGAAAATATATTATTAAAAGATGCATAAAAGTACGGGATAAAATTCACCCTACTTTCCACATTTACGAAAACATGAAGATTCTTGTATCATATTTGGACATCTCAAATGTGTGCACTTTACATATATTTGTTAGGAGAAGAAAAAGTTGGATTGACTAACATGTCGATTTTAACGCTTGTTACGTGAAGATTGGTTCTAAATTATATATAATAGAAAATTGGTTTTGAATTATGCATAATAGATTTTTGTTAAAAAAATTAGTCAAATAGTGGTAAGACTGGTAAGACTGTTGGATGTAGATGAGAAAAAAATTATTTATTAGGAACAATTTAATAATATTAACACAAGTTAGATTTTCTAATAAATATTTATTGTAATTGTTTTAACAATTTTTGGTTTTAATGCTTTTTTGTTATTCTTTAAGATAGGATTTGTATATACAGGTTTTGTGGGCTTACACCAGATACTGTATTGTGAGTAGATTTTATGTATAAATTATTTGGTTTAATAAAAGTGTTTTTTTTTTTCAATTTTGTTCTTGTATTTGTAACTTTATTATTGTTGAGAACTTAACCATTGGTATCATTTGTGAAAATAGGAAAAGAAAGTCAATAAGTTAAAAAGATGATTATGAAATTTGATATCGAGAATTTTTTTGGAGAGAATAACTTAGATTTAAGAGATTCAAAATGGAGTTTATCTTGATTTAATAAAGTTGTGCTTATGTTCTAGATGATGAGGCGAACATGCCAACATCTATGTCTCTGAAGGAGAAGATTGACATTATCAACAAAGTCAGGAGTGTAATATTTTTGTGTCTTGGTGATAAGGTATTGAGAGAAGTCGTAAAGGAGAAGACTACAACATTGATATAGACACTTTAGTCACTATATATTACTAATTATTTGACTCACATACTCTTTTGAAGCAACAATTATATTCGTTTAGAATGATTGAGTCAAGAATGATAGTCGAGTAATTAGCAAATTTCAACAAGATTTTGGACAATCTAAAGGAAATTAAGGAGAAGTTGGAGGATGAGGATAAGACTTTACTTATTCTTAACACATTGTCTAAGACATATGAATACTTTAAAGACACTTTGTTGTTAGAAAGGAGCTTACCATTATTTTGATGAGATGAAAATCTCAATAAAGACTAAGGAGTTTTAGAAGTTTCAAGAGTCTAAGGGAGGGGATAATGGCTTGAGTACGAATGTGTCTAATTCGAAGGGGAATAAAGAAAATAGGTTTAAGGGGAAGAAGACGAACAATACTTACCGCATGATCTAGCAAACGTTGAGTGTTACAACAATTACAAGAAAAGTCACTTTAAGAATAGTTATCCACAAAAAAAAAAAAAAAGAAACGGGAAAGGTGAGGAAAAACATTTCAAGAAAGAATCTATTGATGTTGTTGTAGTGTCTGATAGCTACAAGTTTTCTAGGATGTCGGTGGTGTCTATTTCTTTGAGACCCTAGAAGTGAAAAAAAGTGGAGTGGTCTTTTTTGGAAATAATAAAACTTATAAAGTGCATGGCATGTGGTCTATCAGATTAAAGGTTACAAGAAGTAAGGTATGTTCTGGAGAGTTGAAAATGAATCTTTTGTCAATTAGTATGTTTGATCATATTAGTTTAACAACCAATACTGAATAATGAATGATAAAGATTTTAAGGGGAATGCCTACAATTGTTAGGGGGAGAAGAATAACGGCTTGCATATCCTAGATGATTCAACAATTATCATGTATGTATATATAGTCAATCAAACGATGCAAGATAAGACAAAGTTGTGTCATTTGATGACGAGACACATTAGTGAGAAGGATTTGGTGGAGTTGTGAAAGAAGAACGTGCTAGGAGGTGATAAAATGAAAGGCTTGTATTTTTGTGATCATTGCATATAGGGAAAGTCTCACAAACTGATCATTTAGGAAAGTCACACTTTTGGATTCACAATACTTATTGAATTTTAATAAGTTCATAACTACTTTTAATGTTACAAATACAAACTAGGATGTGTCTCAATTAAGTTATTCTAAAATTTTGAATCGGTGAAATATTCACATACATTTTTTCTCCCTATTTGATAGAGTTAATTTCTTGTAGCATATTCGATATGCGAAAATAATCACTCCTAAAGTCCACGTAATTCAAGAAATAACCATCACATTTTACCCCTTCCAAGCATCTTACACAAAATCAACAATATCTCCATTAACAATAAAGCATATTTCATGGCTCTAGTTCATGCATGATAGTTGACTCCATTTAGTAGTAGTGTGACGAGGATTATTCTAGGATTCTGCCCTAGATGTAGGTAGTAGGTGCTAGAAGACTTTTGAGAAACATTCATGGAGAAACAAAAAAACTAGAAAAAAAATCTTAGTACAACAAAAAATGAAAAAAAGAAAAACACAAAAAAACTTAGAGTCATCAAAATTTAACAAGTACAACAAAAAAAAATGAAAAAAGAAAAACACAAAAAAACTTAGAGTCATCATAATTTAACAAATGAACATAGAGTAAAGACAATTAAGCAAATCATGATTGTTCCGCTCTAAAACTGTAACAATATTTTCCATGATTTATATAATGAAACCTAAAACATAATTATAGACAAAGAGGAACACTAACACTTTGGTGTACTATTTTATATTAATGCCCAAAATGAGTAATTTTTTTTACCAAAATGGACAGATTTTACCAGCTAGATAGGCATTATTTCAGCTGGTCAAAATATAAGTAACATTATATGGATTTCAATTAAAGACATTAATTAAAAATGTTTCTCTCTCTGCAATCATTTTTTAATTATTTGACACCTTTAACAATTAACAAAAAATTAATAATAATAATAATTACATAATAATAATTAACAAAATTGTGCATACAAATTTATTTCAAATTAAAACAAAATAATATGATGATAATAATAATAATAATAAGAATAATTTTAATTAAATTCATATAAATTTAATTTAAATAATAATAATAATAATAATAATTTCAATTAAATTATACTCATTATATTATTATTACTATCATTATTATTCCTGAATATTATTATTATTATTTTAATTCAATTTGTATGAATTTAATTATAATTATTGTTTCAATAATTATTATTATCATTTAAATTAAATTTGTATGAATTTAATTAAAATTATTCTTCTTCTTATTATTATTTAAATTAAATTCATATAAATTTAATTAAATTTTTTCTTATTATTATCATTATCGATATATTATTTTGTTTTAATTTAAGATAAATTTGTATGTGATAATTTTTTTGTTACAATTTTGTTAATTATTATTATTTTTTTGTTAATTATTAAACTTAACAAACATAATACCAAATAATTAAAAAATAACTATAAAAAAAGAAACAATTTTAATTAATATATTTAATTGAAATCGTTAATATATCACTTCTGTTTCATCAATGTGAAATCATATATATTTAACTAGTAAGATTGACCTATTTTATTAAACAATAATATTTTGCTTCGACATTAATATGAAAAAATATATCAAAGTAGGAAAAAAGCCCACTAAGAAGAAAGGAGAAAACATAAATTATTTTTTATTAATATCATATAATAAAACTTACGAAATTTGTTATGCGTGTGTTACTAATATATAAGACTTTATCTTCCTACATCCCATAATTTTTAAAATAACCATTTGTAAAAGTGTATTCTGAAAATTATCTTGAAGAAGCTTTCTTATATTTCTGAAATAAGATATTTAGAATAGAATTTCCATAATATACTTTGCAAAAAACACATGAAATATAATAAAATTTCTAAAACAAATTTTACAGATTGAGTTTTTTTTTTTTTTTTCATAACAAGCACGATGATGGTGACAACAAAAGCGGTAGGGCAACAGTGATGCGGCGAGTGAGGGAGAGTATTTTGTCTTTTTGTATTAGTATGGAGTTCAGTTAGTAATAATGAGGTGGAAGAAGAAAAAGCCATATATGGACATTTATAGAGGCCCAAAGCCCAAAACATGAAATAGCGTAAGATGATCCATAAATAAAATTTTGATGATACTTTTTTGTTAATAACTTCTTCTATTAGTAATTTGAATTTGAAAATTGGTAAAAAATGAAACTAAAATAAAATTTAGTCCATGAAAATACTTACTCTTCGTCTCATATGACTATTATTTTTAAAACCGGAATAAAAAAGGCTAATAAAAGTAAATGAATTAAATAAGATGTACGTATTCATAACATACTAAAAACAAAATTCATACATATGTTAGTACTAAAATAAAAATTGGAAAAACCTCTTAGTATTTGAAAAAATAAAAATATGTCAGAAATAATGGATACGTCACTTTAATTATCCACGTAAATAAAACATGTTAAAATCCAAAAAATAATCTCATTATATTGTAGGAAGAACTATCAATTTTTTTGTTATTGTATTAAAAACAAAAATGGTCAAAACAATTTTTTTGTTATTAAAAACATGTGTTACCCAAATCAATTTGATATGTGATTCAATTAAATAATCAATTATGAAGTAAAACAAAGTTATATATTCAACTACTAATATTATTGATTTAATTCTTTCGTTCTTTTTATATATATGTAAGAATTTAACACTTATTAAAAAATGAGCAAATTTACACAACCTACTCATTGAACTATTGATTTTATTTTTTCTGTTTAAGAAATTAATTGTCGATATTTATTTATTCTTAAATTTATAT
>Ga0209489_102563_pt1 | contig 36730 bp, 15 predicted proteins | sample SiratrowhiteBW_FD_187527 | JGI IMG/M metagenome (GOLD analysis project Ga0209489, IMG submission 187527) | Root nodule microbial communities of legume samples collected from California, USA - Siratro white BW (SPAdes) (version 2) | ecosystem: Host-associated > Plants > Roots > Nodule | place... | reverse complement strand
AAAAAAAATATATATATATATATATATATATATATATATATATATATTTTAATCAATTAATATATAGATTATCATATTATATAAAATCAAAATCAATAGAATATTTAGTTATTTATATATATATATATATATATATATATATATATATATATATATATATATATATAAATTGGTGTGAATAACCTTATTTACTATAATTATATAAATTTTTGAATGAAAAATTAAATAATCTTTTTGTTTACGTTTAAGTGTGAAAGAAATGAGATTATGTCGTTAAATCAATCTCTCTCTATATATATATATAAGGATAAAAGAAGGAAAAGGGGAGTGAACTTATAAGTAGGGAGTGTAAACAGCGAAAACACTTGAATGGAGAAAATTGTAATGGGTCATCGGTTCACGATGCTCATTTTTTTTTATATTGTTATTATTATTACTTTTAAATGATATTGTGAATGATAGATAATGAATGATGTGTGAATTTGATTTGGATCAGTGTTCCATGTTTGTAGATAAATAAAGAACGACCTGAAAGCATGTTTCTGTGTTCATTTGTTTGGACAAGTGGGCATGACAGGGTTGTAGTCTAGGCAAAAATCTAATTCATAATAAAAAATAAAAAATAAACTTCTAAGGCTATAAAATATTATACAGTAAACATAATTGCACAAAATGATCTGTTTACACTTTTTGTTTCAAGAGAAAAAAAAATCACATTAAAAAAATATATTCACTAAAAATGACGTTTTTTAAAAAAATGACTAAAATTTGTCTGGTTAGTCATAAATAGTTTTAAAAATATTTATATTATTTTAAAAGTAAAAAAATAATGAGACTTTTTATTAAAAAGTTTAATAATTTATTATATTTAATTGTTTGGTAAGAATAAGGTGCTATTGCGGTAATTTATTATATTTTAAATTTTTTTAAACTTCAAAAAGTATAATTCTCACCTCCTTATAAATACAATTTTATAAAAACATTATTAAAAATATTCCCCAAAAAATATGTTTTTAATTGTGCTATTTTTTGTAAAAATGAATGAAATACAAACGTGAGTTTTTTGGATTTAAAAAAAATTAAAAACTTTTCTGGTGTCAAATGTTTTATTAAGTCTATTTTACATTTTTCATTTGAAAATAATGAATAGGCCAAAAAGAGTATTCCGATTTTAAAATAGTCTTTCAATGTACTTTTTACGTAATTTGAGTTTTACAAGATCAAAATTATGGGAGCAAAAATGTGCTACTGTAAAGGTTGGATTCCCTTTTTTTATTATCCATTCATGTCTTCAAATAAGAATTTTTTAATAATTAAATTTATACTACTAAGTAAACTTTTTAAACAATTACATAAAATTGTTTTAAATTTATTTTCTTAGTTTCTTGAATGAAGCAGACCATACTCTTAGACCTAACCCAGACAGTTAAATGAAGGGAAAGATGTGGCATTTATGAGGACTGGTGGTGTTAAAGGCAATTTGGGTGAATTGATAAATGTTAAGTTGTTGGCAAAGAATTTAAAATTCTTGGTCCCCTAACTGCAATTCTAGAAAAGTACCCTACTATAACAGATTGCCATTGGATACACTTCAATCATCCTCTTTATTACACTCTCCCTTCATTTTCTTCCTCACACCACTGCTGTTATCCAATATCCAATGAATTATTGCAAGAAAAAAGCAATCATGTGTTTTTTTCAATATATTTCTATTTCTAGACTAAAATACAAAAATAATATAAAAATAAATTAAGTTTATTTAATGTTTTTTTTTATGGAAAACTCAAATGTAAACAAAATAACAATTTAAAACAATTAATTTTTCAGTGCTATTAAAAGCAATGAATTAAAAAACAGAAATACAATATTTTTTAAAATTCAAATAAAACAAAAGCAACAAGCAGAAAGGGTAACAGGATCCAGAACTGGCAAGGCAATGGAGTTTGATTAACAATGGGATAAATAAGAAAGACAGAAATAAAGGCAAAGCACATTTGGGGTTCCACCAGGAATAGAATTGCAATATTCTCATTACTTTAGGGTTTATACAAACGAATAAATAGAAAGAAGCAATACAAAAAGCATGCATTGCAAGCAGATCCATTAGCTAAGGGCAAAGAGTGGATGCAAAACCCCAAACCGTTACTCAAACACGACAACATTTGACTTGCTTACACGACTAACCACGCTTACTACAACAAACAAACAGCATCCTAAACGACGGTTTTTATTTGCGATCTGAGGCGTGAGGCGCGTGGGATGAGATCCAACGTCATCTCCGGCAGCGCGTGATGACAGAGCAGCCCCTGGAGTAGGGGTGAACGGGTCCACGCGCCTTGTAGCAGTTGTGAGTGTAGTAAGATCTTCCAGAACGAGGAGGGCACGGGATTCTGTTAGCAGAAAGAGCACCGTAGGAGATGTAGTACTTCATTCGCCGCCAGAACAGTGATCTCCGACCAAAACCGCTCTCGACATCTTCTTCCTCTTCTTCGTCAACATCATCGTAGAGCGACATTGTGGTCGGCCAGTCCAACGAGTCGGACATGAGGTTGAGGCCGGTCTCTTCCATCTGCGCGTGCACGCCACCGTGGTGGCTGAAGAGAAAGCATAGTAAGAGGGCGAGGGAGAGGGAGAGGGAGAGAAGAGGAAGAGAAGAAGCCATGGGAGAGGGAGAGAGAGAGAGTGAAGTGTGAAGAGTGAAGATGGAGTTATAATTTGGTGTTAGAGAAGAGACAGGAGACACAGAGTCACATGGTGTAAGCGCCAAAGCTGGTACCTTACTGGTTTACAGCTGTGCCTTAATTTGCGCGTGTCCCTCCTCTATTATCGTGCGCCCCCCCACCTCATTGCGATTCGATGCGATGCCTTAGATTCCATCTAACGGTGGGGACGTATTGATGAGGTTTTAATCAAAATCATGGTCGAATATGTGTCGTGTCGTGTAACACTATGCAACGGTGCTTAGTAAAGGCGCCGCGGTGGTGCCGACCAACGGTGAGTTTGAATTAAATGCGCATCACCGGCTCCATTGTTTCTAACTAAATCTGGTAGCTCAATCACCTGCAATGCCTAACCTAAAATAACTACCATACTGCAACATCATAAATCCTCCTAAAATTTAATATATTAAAGCCTGTGAAAGAAATTTAATTATAAATATTAAAGCAAAAGAAATTAAATTCAGCCATTCTACTACCTATCAGATCGCTTCAAACTTGAGTCCAATTCCTTCCGCTTTCTAAATTTATTGATCGTTGAATAAAATGTTTTTTTTTCCTCTGGTATTATAATAATAGCAAATAATTTAAAACAATATTAATAATAAGAAAAACTAATAACAGATATTTTTTTCTTTTCAACAAAAAAACTTCAATTTCTCTCACCGTTTTATCTTTTTATTTTCTTTTCACTCCCTCTCTTTCTTTCCTTTCTACTAAACAGAGTATTAGAGAGAAAGTTTGTTTAAGAATCATAAAAAACAAATGTTTGGGGTTGAGACATTACTTTTGGTGGAAAAGTGGATCATGGATTGAAAATACAGAAGGGGCACTTCTAAGTATAAGGAAAAGAGGACCGTCAAAATTACAGTTTTGAAAACTTGCACACACATATACTTCAGACAAATTCTTCCTGCACTCTAATATCTTCTTCCGGTATCCTAATATAAATTTTTAATTTCACAACTGACCCTATTTGGTTCATATAGGAAAAAAAAAATAAGAATCGGATGACACCCCATCCAGTTCACATTTCAAAAAAAATGACAACCGGATGACACCCCCATCCGATTATCATTTCAAAATAAAATGACAACCGGATGGCACCCCATCCGGTTGTTATTTCAAAATAAAATGACAACCGGATGACACCTCCATCCGGTTGTCATTTAAAAAAAATTCATTTTATTTGGAAATGACAACCGGATGACATACTCATCCGGTTTTCATTTTGATTTTGAAATGACAACCGGATGGGGCTGCCATCCGATTCTCATATATCAAATCGGAAAATTGTTCTGTTCGTCGTCGACAACGCCTAAACCCCAAATCAACTACTCTAATCAGCAATATCACTTACGAATTGCTAATAAACACAAAAAATTACTTACTTATTGCTTGTTTTAAGGATTAATCAAAGATTTGGAAACAGATGTTAAAATAAAACCCAGATGGGATGCCATCCGGTTTTCTTTTTTTTACGTTATGAACCGGATGGGTGTGCTAGGGTATTTATGGAATTAAAATATTTGTATTAGGGTGCATGAAGCGTGTATTAGGGTGCAGGAAGAATTTTTCTATACTTCATTCTTAAAGCCCACATAGCAACCCATCACATTACATGGCTGACTCATTCTTCCTACACCTATATGAGTTCTTCCTGCACCGCCATAACGAAACTGAAGTTATGAAAATACCCTTAGGTCAAAAATATTTTAAGCCCGTATCCTTCATCCCATACAGTTACTATAGCGTCTTCATGCACCTCTTCCACTGCAATATGAAGCTGCACCTCTCCGTCCACTTTTGTTGCTTCAGTTTTCGCCGTTAGCGGTATAAAGGAGTTCATTCCAGAATAGAAATTCTACCGGATTCTAAAACTTAGAAGGTAAATTCTATTATAGATTATCTTTGAATTGTAGAATCTGTAATATATTTTTACATTTTGGAATATTAAGATCTCGAAATCAAAATTATATTACAAATTCTATAAACTGAAAGTTAATCCATAATAGAATTTATCTTCTGGATTCTACCATTTCATACTGAACTCTCATAATCCAATTCAGAACTCATTCATTATTCTTGATTTTACTATTCCAGAAGCCAAAAAAAGTAATTTAAACATATACCTAACTTTTCTTTTATTTTCCATAAGGTTATTTCAGTCTTTTTGTTAAGGCCAATTTCAGAATTTAATAAAATATGAAGATGCAGAAAGAATTCATGTTGGTGCAGGAAGATTGAGTTTACATTGCTGTAGTACCAAGAAAGCAGGCCCATAATAATTGTTTTTTTTTTTTTTCTGAAAGTACTATTCATGTAAAATATACAATTCTACCTACAGAAGCCCAACATGTAAGTACTAACAAATCAAGCACGCATGTTCAAAATTAAAAATTAGGACTCCTGAGACTATAATAAAAATAAAACATGCTATTCATATTTTTCTCATACCAATAATCCTTGTAAATCATGAACTTTTCCTCTGTTCCTATTTTGCCTCACAATCTTATCAAGAAATATTACAAGATTACAAAATATACATCTTTACTTCAAAGTAAGACAATATTTCAAAATAAATTTTAAATTCAATACAACAAGGAAACGGTAAACGTGTTTTTTAATTAAGATGAATATACAATAATGACGCATTAATTTTATATTAATATATCATCTTATTTTTCATTTTAAAAAAATATAAAACTAGAAAATGTTTACTAAAAGTGATAACCTATTATTTCATTTATTTTCAAATTTTATTCTTAAACATTATTCTTAAAAATGATAACAAGTTTTACCCATTAGCCTGCACACATCAAAACTCCCTCTTATATACCCATATGCATGTTTTCTGGTGTATCCGTATTTAATTAATTAGAATTATCTGCATATATATAAGTGATTTAGGGTTTAGAAGTAAACAGATTCTTTAGAGACATAAATTAAGTGTTCTAGTTATTTGGAAATCTCACATAGGGTAAACTTATTCTGAATAGAAATGACGAATCGAGAAATAATTATGCATCGTTAAAAAATACATGAACAAAATATATATATACACACACATACATATACATACATACCTCTCTCTCTCTCTATATATATATATATATATATATTTTAAGGGACCACATTTTTGTTTTGGAATTTAGTTATACAGCTTATCTTCTTATCTGCTCTTCTTCTAAATGTGATAACATACTACAATCTGATATATTTTTGCTCGCTTCTCCTTTTTGAGTTTCCAAATTTCCCCAACACAGCAATATACGTCTCCCACTATGAAATGGGTCCCTGCAATAGAAGCTCAGATTATGGTTTATCTACAGAGTATTATTTGATACGCGAATCTTATAAAAGCTAGGTCTTATGCCTTTAGTAACAGTGGTTGGGTTCCATCAAATTGGTTACTATTATTGAATAATAAAAATTAAATTAAACAAACGTTGTTTTAATAGTTAACATATTCTATTAAATACTTGTAATTATTTGAAAAGTATTTTATACAGAGAAAAACCACATGACCCCAGGTCTTCGAATGAATAGTTTCGCTTGCATACTTAAAGAAATTAGGTCTTAGCTTTCAATCCAAATTTTGTAAGAAAAAAACATTATTAAAAGGGGAAATTCTACTAAAAGTGATTAATTAGTAAGAAGATTTTGTGAGGAGACTAGTCATCGAGAATATGGATAGATATTGTTTTATTAAATAATAATAATCACAATATTACCATATATTCTACTTTTTACTAAAAGTGATTAGTAAGTTCTTTTTTTACTAAAAGTATATTAGAATATTCAAAGGCTGAACATATGCCGTTGATTTTTCTCTTTGGCCTTGTTATGCAGGAACAAATGTGTCTGTACGCAGATGGTCAACAGAATGCAGGCTTTCACACTGTAGTAAAAACCAAGCAAAACCATTACAGAAGCAGTCGAAATCTACTAATTATATCTGCATTCTATCTTAGAGAGAACCTGTAGGTTATTTTACCTTGTGTCAAGTTGAGTTAATATATGCATGTTTAATCCAACATCATGCAATTAATTACGAGTTCAAAATTAATTATCTTGTTGTGCAGCTTGTGCACTGTGACAAAGAGTTAATTATATCAGTTCCATATTTTTAAGATAAAGAAAAATGACCTGACATAAAAAAATCTTAGCAGAAGCAAATTTTGAACACCTCTTGGCAGGAGGCAACAAGAGGTCATGAATTGGAAAACGACAGCTGAAATGGTTATGAGAAAAAGATAAACACCATGCAGTGCAAGCTCTGAGTGAGTTGAGGGAAGTGGAGAAGGAGCAATGATAGGAGTTACTAGGCTTCTGAATCCACCTCGAAAGGCGTTCCCAGAGATAAATGGACTTGCCCAGTTGATGATTCCATATACCCTCTTACACTCATTGTTTCACATTCACTTTCCCTTTCTTTTTGGACTGTTTTCCTTTCCGTTAAGTCTATCACCAATAAAGCATATAGTTGGGACCACTATCCCCAGCTCTTATCTCCTTCATCATCCCTCCCTTCATTACTACTGCAATTAACCTTGTAGTAATGAATTTTATCTCCCAATGTTGTTCTGACCACTGTCATGTGACAGTGGGGCTACCAATCCCTGGCTTTATTATCTCACTATCTCATAAAATAAAATAATATCAATATTCAACCCTAAAACAAAGCAAACAACACCAAGCTACCTTTCAGTAAAAAGGATCCATCCATCGCATATTAGAAGCAAAGAATTGAACCTGGTTCATGCACCTTGCACCACCATTCAACCATTATATCCTCCACCCCAGCCCTACCGCATGCCTGTGGTCCCTCACCTTCTCATCGTCAACCATTGATCTTAAATGCTTCCACCTTTGACAATTCACAAAGATAAACATCAACGGTGCTCAAGAAATCAACCCTTATTCCCAAAGGCAACCCCACACGTCATGGGCGGTCTCCAATTAATAAAAATGCCAAGTACATCATAGATTTTCTTCCTCTTTCCATTTTTAGATAAATTTAAAAATGCATTGCTCTCAACTAGCTATAAAAAGCCCTTCCATTACCTGCTACATTGGTCGGTTACAGAGATAATAATCCTGCACCACTTTCTGCAATCTCTGCACTCTTTTATATTATTCTCTATCTCTCTTCTGCAAAGTGTGCAAACCCTACTTTCCTTCCTCTCCCTTCCCATACTCTGCTCCCAACTTTTCTCCCTTCTTCCCTTTCTTCCATTCCTCCGTGTCTCTCGCAGTCTCAAACTCATGGACGTGGACATACTCAAAACTTCCACGAGTGACACCAGCATGGACATGATCATGATGATGCAAATGGAAAAGTTCCCCGAATTATGTGAACCTTTTTATAACAACACCACTCCTCTCTACCCAGAAAACGAGTTCTTAAACTCCACCACCACCACCACACTACCTGTGTTCTCCAACCCAAATGTTATAACCCCACCACCCACTTTGATCAATCCACCACCACCTTCCTCTACCTTTGTTCTCCAACAACCCATGACACCTCCTCTTGAACCCAACCCCCCGTTTTCGGAGAAGAAGAATTCCGTGGCGGCCATGAGGGAGATGATTTTCCGCGTGGCAGTGATGCAACCTATTCATATAGACCCTGAGTCCATCAAGCCTCCAAAGAGAAGGAACGTGAAGATTTCGAAGGATCCGCAGAGTGTGGCGGCGAGGCACAGAAGGGAAAGGATTAGCGAGCGAATAAGGATCCTTCAGAGATTAGTTCCTGGTGGGACCAAAATGGACACGGCTTCTATGTTGGATGAAGCCATACACTACGTAAAGTTCTTGAAGAAACAAGTGCAGACGCTGGAACAAGCGGGAGCAACTAGACCCTTGAGCGTTTTTGGCTTTCCTGGTACTGTGTCCAACGCCAACAATAACAACGTTAATTATTCTCCTTTTGTCAAGAGTTGCCAACCGTGTCATATGCTGGGTTCTGCAGCTTCTAAACACATGCTGAGTTGAGTTCAGAAGAAGTGTTTGCTTCAAACATGCATGAAAAATGAAAATCAATGAATTATATATGAGTTGTATATTGATCTTCATCATAGTTTTTTTGTCATCGTGCATGCGTTATAAAGACAGTGTTTGCCAGTGTAATTGTCGTTGTTTCAAGAATTTTTCTTTTTCTCTTTTCATACCTAAACGGGGAAAGCAATCAATAAAACTAATATGAATGAATATTATTTTCTTCATCTTTGTTCTTTTCTGATTATCCTAACTCCTTAATCAATTTCGTTTCCAAATAAGAATGAATGTCAAAAAAATGTTTGAATAATAACAAGCAAATCTTATGAATGGTCTAGAGTCTTGCAGCAATCACTGAGGTATATGATATAATATAAATATATAAAACAAAAGTTTGACCGATCTTGTTTTGGTCTTCTAAATGCCCAACTTTAATGGGCCATTTTCGGTTTTTTGGCCATCTATGTGTATCTTTATGAGGGATCACATGCAATGGCATATAGTGGTTTATTTTAACCATGATGATCCACGGCTCTCCACTACACCGCTCAACCAGCATGCATGCACGCATGCATAATTATTGTTTATTTCTCATAGTAATTATTAAAAGAGATTTTATAATATTATTTTTTATACCTCTTTATTATAACTCATCTTATTGCATGTTTTTCCTTGTTCCCTTGTTATACGAAAAAATTGAACAAACGTATTTAAATCCAATTTCTCATTATAAAATAAAATAGCCATAATGTATTTTGTTTGTTTTGTTGTGAATATAGGAAAGCTACGTGAAAAGATGTCGCAATGAATGAAAGAAAAACGAGGGATCGAAGAAAAGAGTTACATTTATTTTATCCATTTAACCAGTACAGTTTCTAATAATCTTCTAATTTTTCAAATTATTGCTTTGTTGTAACATTTTGTTTTTTTACACACATACAATTTCTCTAAAGGAAAGTGTGATTTTTTTTACTGTCTCGACATTACTATATATATTCTATTTACACTCATGAGTGGCAAGAACATTTAACGCCTCAACCTCACTGGAGACAATATTTTAGTATATTACTTAGAATTGAAATTAAAGATAATTTATAAATATTTGTGTCTCTTAATCTGTAAAACATTGTTTTAATAACAAATTATGAAGTTCATGCGAGTAAAATCAGATATGGTAACATATTTTACGAACAATATAAGATTATACATGATATATTATTTTATCCACCAATAAAGAGATATTGAAAGAGAAGGAAAAGAATTTGAGATAATTAATATCATTTTTTCCATGAAGAAAAATCCAAAGAAAAAAAAGTAATAGTGTACGTACGATTTCGAAGAACTAAAATGTTTCTAATTAATTAAATTTTCAACTTAATTATATTTTTCATAATTATTTTTAAGAAATAAAAAATACAAAAAATTAAACTTCTTCCTGAATTAAAACTAATTTATGTATAAATTAATATGTAACTTTTTATATACTTATTTTTTTTTTAATTTTTAACCTTTACATAAATTAAATTTAGTTTATAAAAATTTGATTTTTTTTCTCTTAGAAATATTTATATATAATTTTTTTCAAACAAGTAGTTTCAGTTTTGTTTTTTTTTTTTTTTTTTTTTTTTTTTCCTTTGTTTAGTTTAACTTACTGTATGTATATATAGTTCATAAAATTTAGTAGACATACACAGCTGGATGGTACTTTTCTTTTTCGAATTTTAATATATAATGTATACCGGCTAAATCTCACACTTTTATATACCATTGGCAAAAAGTCAAACAGTACACATATATAGCTGGATGCATTTTATTTTTGTGAATGAGAAACATTAATTAACCATTGATGTCGAGTATTGAAAACCTATTTAGCCTGATACATTATATACTAAGATTCAATATTTTATATTATTTGTGCACATCCACGGCTATATTTATTGAACAATATTCTTTTTATTAAAAAAACTGTGCCTTAGAAAGACCTAATAATATTTGAACACTTAATTATATATTATATAGATGTGAATAGACCTTCATGGAACAGCTAATAATTTCTCTACACCTAATCATCCATTTCAGGTATTCTAGAAAAGGAAAGTGCCCCTGAGGTTAAACGAAGTAGGTTGCCCCCCACGGCAAGGTCGAATAATTTGGTTGTTCGTGTCTCAAGGATCATGCCTCACAAATCTCTCATTCTTTTATTTTCTTTTACTCTATGCATGTGATCAAAATCTATATCAGAAAAAAATGGAAAGGGAAGAAAAGAAGGTGAGAAAAATATGGAGAAGTCACTACCAAATTGAGGCCATGTGAAATAGCCTAATAGGGTCCCATGCAGCCAATGAGATAGGGTTTTTAATTATTATTGTATATTATTGTTATGTATTGGTGAATAAAAACTAAAGGGCACCTTGCTATCAGCATATGCATTATCTCTGCATCTTCCCACCTTCTCTATAGTGCATTGTATCCTCCTCTGACACATTCCTTATCGTATTCTTTCACCTTTTCTTTCACTTTTCCATTTGTTTTTTTATACACACCATTCTGCATATTTCATTTTAATAATAATTTAAGTAGTTAATCAATAATTGTTTCAGAAAGTTACACCATCTCTATCTGTAATTCACCTGCAGATATTGTCCTAGATGGATGGAATAGGATAAGCTTCATTCATCCTTTGCGAGATGCACCGACATTGCACTGAAGTTGATGTACATATAGATATGGTGCATTCTTGTATTTATAAGTCAAAAAACACGTAACAGGAAAAAAAGAGAGAAATGGCCAGTGAGAATACATTCAAATTTAGCAGCCAACAATAGTGAAAAATGCAAACAAAATGCAGAGACAACGACTGCATCATTTATTTCCTTATCTGTCTATCTATCTATTTGCATATTATAATATTATATTCTCTATGACAGCGACCAGTTGTTGAACTTCATAATGGTACGCTTAAGCGATTAGTAAGTAGCAGAGAAATATTATTAAAGAATATCAGATGGACAATTTCTTTGTTACTGATATATATATCAGTTTGCTTGTATAAGTAAAACATTGCGTTATGTTGAACTGTTCTTTATCAGGTTGTATATATTTGGCCTAATTAACTGCGCAAATGTTCAGATGTCACGAACATGATAATGGAGTAACAGTTATTGGTGAAAAAGTACATGCAGGTGATAGGGTATAAGAATGAATAAATGATGGAGGAACAATGATTGAATAGCCATGTATTAACTATGAGAGACCAGAAATATCAGAGTATACACCATCTATATTTTTACTTCACCTTTTATAAATTATAAGCTTCATAACTCCCACTTAACTTATATATTATTTGAACAATTTTTTTCTCATTAAGAAAATGAACTTTATCTCCATTTTGGTCTCTCAAATCCTAATTTCTTATTAAGTTCGCATGTATTATAAATTAATGAAATCTGGTCCAGTTATTTATATTTTGTGACAGTTTACTTCAAGAAAAATGTTGTGATAGTTTTAAAGACTATAGAAGGTAAGAACTTAATCATATTTAGTTAGGAGACTTAATTATAAAATTAAATAATTCAAAGACCTAACCATTATTAATATAAAATATTTAATTAATGAAAAAAAACTACCGATTAACTAACTTAAAATATAAATATGCATGAAATTTATTGAGGATGATTTTATTTTTTTGTAAGGAGAGGTGGGTTTTAAACATCAGTATAGAATTTAATTATTTTGTTATGATTAAGACATTTAATTTGGTGAAATAACAAAGGGAAAAAATAAAAATTGATTCTGGACTAGATTTGAAAAATTTGCTGAATAAAGAGATCTAGGGCCAATATACAGTCAAATGAAATAAAAACAAAATTCCGATTTGATTGAGTCTGAGTGGCGTAGGGAAAATGTTGACTTCGTAGATTCTATTTGCATAACTTTTTTTTTCTATTCAATTTGTCTATTTTTTTTTCTTTATATTATTAAAATATACAATTTTCTCTCTCCTTTCTTTATATTTTGTTATCACAACCGGACCTGGGCCTCTCTATAAAAGATTGGTGGGAAGAAATTATATATACAAGAGATTTAAAATTTTAACATTTGATATCGATAAAACTAAAGACAGAGATAAATATGCCTTCCACACGGACAAGGTACTCCAAATTCTCTCCCTCCCCTCTCTGTTCAAATAGTAACTCTAAGCCAATAAGTTAGATTTTAGTATTTTTCCTCGGAATAACTCATGTACTAGAATATTGAGATTTTGATAGAAATGAATGACAATAGTGTGCAAATTATGATCTATACATATATCTCCATGATTCTATTGACAAATACTTGTACTAATTCGCCTAATATACTGTATATAATCTTTGGTGAGTTATCTGACCTTCAAATTCAAAACTTTCTATTCCTTTTTAATTGAGAATGAGCTATCAATTCATTATTAATATCTTATAATCCAAAGTGTGTTATGAATCATCAATCAAATGATGAAAGTATATATTTATGATAAATTTTTAAATTGAAGTTTATATTTATCGAGGTTGACGATAACTTAAAGATAACATTAGTATTATTATTTTTCACATACTTTTTCTTAGCAATAGAAAAAGCATGATGTTGTTATTAAAATAAAAAAACATCCAAAAAAACTTAACTTTTTTTGCCATCTATTCCTAGTAAAGTTAATTCTTATTTTTTTTTTCTAATTTATTGCTTTTTATATATTATTTGGATTAAAATGTAAGTTATAACTTAATATATAACATTTGAAATATATAAAAAAATGTTTTGATAGCCTGTAAAATCATGGATAGTAAGATATGTTTGTTCATGACATAGCCTGGTCACAACACGCACATAAATTGCCATGCCTACACTTTTAAAAAAAAAAAAAAAAAATATGCATATTTTTTGTTTAAGAAAAGTCCTATCCTTGCCTGTTTCTGCCTTGGAATAATCCTTGAAGGATTCAATTTCAGAAAAAAAGGAGAGACGAATAAAAAAGGAAAAAGGGGTATATTAATAAATTCTGAAGGTGCAAGTAATAATTCACAAAACTAAATTAAAATTTGAATTAATAAACAGGCCTTAAGCGAATATAGTGTCACAACTTTATGAATTGCATTTTGCACTCCCATTGTTTCAAGCTGCAGCTTATAGAACTTGAAATTCTAAATTTACCCTTCTAAAAACAAATTGTCGTCCTCATTTTTGCAATTTCAGATCTGGATTGTGTAATTCAGTGACTTTTCTATTGTACTGGAATATTAAAAGTAATATAATTTTTATTTTAAATAGTATATTTTAGATTGTATTTTTAAATATATAATTTGAAATATAAAATTTCTATTTTAGAATATATAATCTAAAATATATTTCTTATTTTGTATTCTAGAATCTACATTTCATAATACAAAATTTATATTTTAGAATATTTAATTTAAAAATGTATTTTTTATTTTATATTTCATAATCTAGGTTTAAAAGTACAAAATAAAGAAGGATTGTACGTTCTGGAAAGTAGTTGCAAGTCTAGAAAATATATTTTGCAATATGCAATTCAAAATAACTTTTTTAAGAACAGATTTTGTGTATATTTGAAAACTTGGGGTGCAGAAGGCCATTTCCCACAACTTTATGTAAGGACGAGGATATTGTGGCCCTGTTACTAAAAAAATGAAATTTTAACTTACATGTCAAGAACTGCAAGGTCAGTCTCTTAAAAAGTAAATGTTAATATCAGGAAATATGTGTTTTATTTAATAAGGCACAAAATATATCCAATTTTAATTACAAAGGATGAAATGTAATAACTTTTGAACAACATCAGAGTCTATTGCTCCCTTAATTATTACACCCCACATTTACATCTACCTATTTCAAACTATATTTCTACCTGGTTTAGTTAAAGAATAAATAATTAATTGTAACAATCCATTAAAAATGAGTGATTAAAATTTCTAAAAGTTTAACTTCTATATAAGGATAAATAATATTTTATGAAACAATCCTAATAAATTCACTATTTTTTTCCTTATTTCACACTTTGTTCTTCAATTTTTTTTATAAATTGTCACAAATCCCCTGAACTAAATAGACACAATCTTCAAAAATCATGTCAAATGAATATTCATAAAAATTCAAAAATACTAAATTACCTACAATCCATTCATCACAGTTTTAATAATTAATTCAAACTTCTTCTCTTACTCTTCTAAAATATTTTTTTTTTAAACGCTCGCCTTTTCCATAAATAATATAGACAATAATATTTTCCTTTTAATGTGGAGTACTACGAAAGTATTTGACATTTTAGGACTATATATCCTTATTTACGACTCTATGTTTTATTTAGATTGAAAAGGGAGTAAAAAAATAAATAAAAAAAGTGAAAAGTTGAATTGTTTGAATTGAAAGAAAAAAAAAATTATTAGTTGATTGGATTGATATAAATTATATATATATATATATATATATATATATATATTAATGAATTTATAAAATAATTGATAAAATATTTTTAAAAAATAATTTGACATAAAAAATATCTTTTAAAAATATAAATTCGAACTAAAATATATTTTAAATTAAATCACAAAATTATACAAAATTTTAACAAATAAAAAAGGTTACATTTCAAAATAAAAATATATTAAAATATATTGATTTAAAAATTATTAACTAAGTTCATTTATTATTTTAATATTTTTTAATAATTTGTTTTCTTTTAATATATAAAATATTAAATTAATTATTTTATCTTAATTTTTAGTAGTTTTATAACATAAAAAAAATATGAATAAAATATGAATTTATTTTATTTACTTTTAATATTTTATTTTATTATAATATAAAAATATATGTTAATAAAATACCAGTAATATAATTATTACAATATTATTAATATTCCTAATTTATATAATTATGTAAACGTAAACAACAATAAAAATATTTACAAATATAATTGATAATACAAAAGTTATAATTGGTTATCTTAGAAAATATTTTATTATTTTATATATATTATTTATTTGATGATACATAGTTCCAAATTTCTGACTTATTGTTATTCGCATTTTTCGTTGTATTATCTGCACTTTCCCTTTTCAGGCGTGAATTATATTCAAACACAGTATTACACATTTTTAACATGTGATGATAGTGAAGTTGATGACCTGGTTAGGAAAAATATATAAAAAACGAAACACGAGGTCCATGCTTTGGTTCTTGAACATTTGTCAAATTTTTACCCGTTGCATTCATTGGACATTTGACTTCCCCAATAACAGTATCTCATCGTTATGGGTACGATTCTGACAACTGTAATGTAAAAAAACTGAGATCATAAATCCCACGTCACACGATGCCACACCCAGCATGCATATTTTATAATAATAATATTTTATTTTCAAATATTGTGTATCCACCAGTAACTATAAATAAAAATATCCTACACTGACACTTGATGTATTTTTTATAAGTTAAAATAAATAATTTGAAAATTTGATAATTGAATCACAAAGATTGATTAATGTATTTATCGTTCACGTTTTTATTGATCAAACTTAAAGAATTAAATAACATGTACAGCTAATACAAATATGTGTGTGTTGAGAGGTAATTGATGAAGTAGCACTATAATCCTGTTAATTTTAAATGAAGTATGAGTGAAACTTCTTGGACTTAGTAGTTTCCTTTGTTTTTCCTTCACATTTATGTTTTGTCAAATGTTCCCATTGTCCCTACTCTAGTGTACCTTCTTGCATTAATAGGGTTGTTTCCTTTCTTTTCAGTTCAACCTATCATGTACTTATCACAGTTTATGAAATTAAAAAAAAAAAACCTAAAAATTAATTAATTGCCACAATGTCCTTGAATTGTAATAGTTAACTAATGATGTTTTTGGTGAATTTGTAATTTACTTATACAAACATATAGCTACTTTTTTTCCAACAAAAAAACAGAAGTTTTATTTTATCTCATTATTTTTTTAATTTTGCCCTATTATTATCAAAATAATTAATTCACTTTTTTTTTTGGAAATAACTTAATAGATGTGGAATGATGAGTGTAAAATGATAATGATGTATAATTATGATGGTTGATATGAGTATGATTGTAATTAAAGTGTTGTTTGTTCTCTTTAGCCCCACCACTAGGAAGAAGACATTGAACCATGGTGATGATCACAAAAGTTTCCAATCTGCTTGGTTGAATCCAAATGCATTATTTTCACAGGAGTCAACATATCATCCTTCTCTCCACTCACTCGAACCATCTACTCACCCTCCTGTTCTCTTGGTTGTTACACCACCAAACACTTTCGTAAAAACAACTCAAACTAAATAGAAACTTTTATTTCATATTCATACTAGGATAGAATTATAAAAATAAATAAATAATGAAACAAAATAAGTCATTCAACTCTAAAAAGCAAAAAAATAAAAGGTATATATATATTTGGAATTGTCTTTTATTAAAAAAAATCCTAAGACAATCGACAAAATAATACTCACAAACTAACTTCTATTTTTTTAAAAATAATTATTTTGACGCATCAAATTATTTTGAAACTAATTAATTAAAAAAACATTTTTCACAAATAATATGTTTTATAAAGATCAGTTTCAGCAACAATCACGTGGTCCTTGCAGGAAATGATTTATGGTTTTTTTTTTTTTTTTTTTTTTTTTTTTTTTTTTTTTTTTTTTTTTTTTTTTACTTTTGTCCTTTCATTGTGTCACTTGGCCGCCCAATTATTAAAGTGTGAAAGAAGTTAAGATAAAAAAGACGAAATGTTTCTAAAAGATAAGATACTTTCTAAAAAAAATACGATAAGATATTTGTAAGCGGATTCAGTTTATGAATAAATTTATATTCTATAAGCCATACTTCATTCATGAAAAAAACATGAATAGAATACTATTTAAAGATATATAGACAAATTTTTATATATTTTTAAAATAAAAAAGAAAACAAATTAAAAATTAACTTATATGTTAAACAATTTATACAAGTTTTTACATATTATTTTTTAAAGCTATATTTTTAATTTGTTTCTAAACTAACTTTAGTTTATAAAAAAATATTTTTATTTTTCTCTTTTAAATAATCAAAATAAAGTCTCATAAGTACAATGGGGAAAGAATTTATATAAATAGAATATCACTTCTCTGCACGACTTGCCCTATCCACCAACAATATTATTGTGGTCCATGCAGTATCTTCTGTACTGATCTTCCAGTTAGAAAGAAAGTATAGGATTAGTTCATCTAATTTTTAGAACATTAAAAGTAAAAACCTATACTATAAAAACTCAGCTTGTGTTTGATCAACTGTTCAAAGGCATCATATATGAATGATTTTAATAAATTATATTTTAAAAGTCATTGCTTTTCAAATTGTTTCAAAAAATAATATTTTCCTTGCACATGCCAAGTGTATTAGTGTATTTTTTTTTAGGGTTACTGTTTCCTTTTATTTCACACTAACCAAATTGAATAAAAAAAGCTGCATGACCAATATTCTGGGGACATGCTAATAGTAAATATAGAGTAAATATATTCTGAAATGCAAGTATAAATAATTAAAGGGAGAAGAAGAGCCTTATCATTTGTCCTTTGTCCCTTCCTCTTCTTCTGCTAATTTGTGGAGTTTGTTAGGCATGGCGCAGCAAACCAATGGCGATAGCAGCTGCAACAAGGGTTTTGCTGACAGTTACATGTTGCTGAACCCAGGAGACGCTCATTTCTTCGATCTTCTTCATCTGTTGTTTTCCGGTAACTTGGGAAACCGAAAATTTGTGGACAGTAGCGCCGAGGGAGCTTACGAGGGAAGCTTCCGCCACAGATGGCTTATCTTCGTCTCTGTCGTGCTCCAGAAGCTTCTGATGCTGCTGGCGAAGCCACTTGCGTTATTCGGCTCTACCGTGGAGTTCCTCATCAACCTCGTTTACCTTAACGGCGGTTTCATCATGATCGTCGTTAACTTCCTCACAGGTAATTTTTTTTTTAATGTATGTTCTTCCATAGATCTGAGGTTATTTATTTATTTATTTAGTTATTTTTTAACTTAACAATTGCTTGTGTTTTAGCTTCTTAATTCAACAAAAATGTTTACCACATCAGATCCATTTGCTTCAGCCACTGTTTTGTGCAAAGCGAAAAACCCCTAGTAGTCTCTTCCTTTTTCCACGGTGGAAAATTTGAGAAAAAAATTGCATTCATCTATCGTTTTCTTTATCTTAGAAAGAGTAGTACAAGAGCTTATGACAAGAGTTTTTCGTTCCCCAGTCATTCAGATCCTTCTCACATCGTAGGTTCTTTTCTTAGTCTTCTCCAGTACTAGTTCTGCCTTGTCTCCCATTGATTTAACGCTCGATCGAAATATTATTTAGAAAATATATTTTTAAACAATTAATTATAGATTATGTGATAATATATATTTTTTTTTTCATGATTTGCATAGTATGATATTATATTTATTTATTTTTTGTATTAGATGAATACGAACTTGTCATCACTTCTCTGTACATTATGATTGATATATTATTTTATTGATTATTGAAGTTGATATAACCTTATCTCGTGTATTAAAAAAACAGGTTAAATTCAAATTGAATAAATATATCAAGAACCTCCAATAATTTCCTTTTCAAAATATTATTTATTTTACATCAACAGTTTGTTGGGGTAGGACTGCAACACTACAAAACAAACTCACCCCTGAACGTGTACCAGCCTCATTGAGGAGCATTTGGAGAAATGGGGCCCACAAATTTTTCTTGTGATAATAAACAAGTGGGCTGTTTGGCATAATGTATAAATATTATCCCTCATATAGAAAATAAGTTAAAAAAATAAGAGAGTGAAAATATATAAAATATAATAGAAATTAAATATAAACTTCGCAGGTTTTAGTTTATTTTTCTCTCATTTTTTTTTTACCCGAACATCACCTTCTCTACTTCTTTTCAGTTTTTTTCCACTTTATATTTCTTTTAGGATGCATTTGTTCTTTAAAAAGGGAGATTGGAAGAAAAAAAAGGGAGTAATTTCATAAGAAATAAATTTTAAAACTACATAATAAAAAAACAAGTAGAACTACTCACAAAATAGTGGAAATTTGTATAAAAAGTTTAAGTTTAGTTTATAATTATAATTTATCTTACTAATATACTGTAAAATTGATCTTATTTTTAATTAATATAATTTTTTAATATATTCTTTGAGTTACTCAAACATAAAACTAAATATTTATAAATATTAAAAAATAGTCTGATAGCCAATAATAGGCTTAATAATTCACACTATTAGAAAAGTTTAAAATAAATTATCATAATAAAACTTGCTTATACAATAATTGAAGATTCTTATATTATAATAGAGGATTCTTTCTACTTATATTATATGTTGTAAATTTATCTTCCCTCTAATAAAAACCAATTTGATCTACAAAACATGATTTAACATAAATTACAGTGATAAGTTTTCTATACAATCTGGTCCCATCATCAATAATAGATGATGGAAAGTCCCATCATCTCTATACACGTGTAATAATGAAAAAAAACATTAATGGTCAAATAATAATTAAAATATGTTTTAAATTTATCTTATTTCTAATAAAAACCAATTATGTGATGAGGAGCAAAAATCATGATTTAACATAAACTACAGTAGTAAGTTTCCTATACAATCTTGTCCCATCATCAATAGTAGATGATGGAAAGTCCCATCATTTATATCGACGTGTAATAATGAAAAAAATATTAATAGTAAAATAACGATTAAAAAAATATAGAATAACTTGTAGTATCACGCACGATATGATTGATATTTACGCATTGTTTGTTGTCTTAAATTGGTCCTTTTAACGCTGTTACATGGAAATGTTAATTATACTGTGCGAAACTTTCGAATCAAACACATGTATGAATATTATCCACTGAAAGAGAATTGATGGGCATCAAATCTGATGAATTGAAATTTAAACAAAACAGGTCACTTGGTCGTCCCCGATCGTAATGCACCAAATTATTTGTCTTGTATCGGAAATTTGGATGCGCGAGTTAAGTTGGATGCTATCAAGCGTGATGACTGCAGGTACTATGTTTCATTAGCTATGATGGCTTCAAAAGCATCCTACGAGAATGCAGCATACAGTAGAGCTCTAGTCAAAACTCAATGGAAGGTAAAACAATACATTTTTTCTTTACATTCTCTGTGTTCTCCTCAGTTTGAGATGCATTCCTGATTAATATTGTTTGAAACTTGTTACCTCTTACAGATGGAATTCGTTGGTTTTTTTGACTGCTGGAATGGTAAGAACTGAAAATTACCAATCTCATCTGCATGTCTTAACGCACTCTCTCACAACTAAAAAAGAAACTCATGGAAACTTAAATATCAAATATTTTTTTGATATTACTATTTCAAAAATGTTTTTATCTTTAATTTTTACTATCATTCTCAATAAAGCAAATTTAAAAAGAGTATATTTTTATATATTATATGAAAACGAAAATATTTAATCAATTTAACTACTTGGTTGAAAATTAAATATAAAAGCAATGAGAGTTAACCGTGTTAGTTCTTAGCACACTTAAGACTTGTGCGTGGAAGAATAATTAGTTGAAGGTAAAATGAATTTTAAATCTCTAAAAATTTCATTAAAATTAACTTTAATTTCTATTTTTTAAGTAAACTTTATAATTAGTCATAAATGGATAAAATTACCATCTTGATTAGGATCTTATTGAGAGGTAAGGAGATTAAAAATTGTTGAAGAAAAAAAAAAGAGTAACATGTCATTTTCGGATAAATTTAAAAAGAATAAACGAATTCATGTAAGATAATTATTTTTTACATACACCATTTCAATTCCTCTGTCTAGTATAATTTCAAAGAGTAAATGGCTGTTTCAATAAAGAATTTATATGAAAAAAAAATAGTTAAAAAATAATTTATCTTTCAATAATGAGAAAGATAAGAACTAATACCAAATTTAATTGAAAACTGAGAAGTCTGTTCACACATTTTACGTTAACTAAACTCTTGTATTCAACCCCTGGTTGCATTGCACATGGCAGATTTTCAAGGAAAGGCCACAACCCAAGTGTTGATTCTTTTGGACAAGTACGAGGACCGCGATACTTACGTGGTGGCTTTCCGAGGAACTGAACCCTTTGATGCAGATGCATGGTGCACTGACCTTGACATCTCCTGGTATGGGATTCCCGGCGTAGGAAAAATGCATGGTGGCTTCATGAAAGCTTTAGGGCTACAAAAGAACGTGGGGTGGCCTAAGGAGATTCAAAGGGATGAAAATCTTCCCCCGTTGGCCTACTATGTTATCAGAGACATTTTAAGGAAAGGCCTGAGTGAAAATCCCAAGGCAAAGTTCATTATTACAGGTCACAGTTTGGGAGGAGCACTCGCAATTCTGTACCCTACTATCATGTTCTTGCATGATGAGAAGTTGCTGATAGAGAGGTTGGAAGGGATCTACACGTTTGGGCAACCTAGAGTTGGAGATGAAGCTTATGCAAACTTCATGAAACAAAAATTGAGGGAGAATTCTATTAGGTATTGCAGGTTTGTTTATTGCAATGACATAGTTCCCAGGTTGCCCTACGATGATAAGGATTTGCTGTTCAAGCACTTTGGGGTTTGTCTTTTCTTCAACAGGCGCTATGAACTCAGGGTAAACACTTTTTCCTTCTTTGAATTATATTTCATTTGTTTGTTTTTTCTGTTCATCATCAAACACATCTCTCTGCATTCTTTTAATATATAATATTAATTAGAGGACGAGATCTGAGTACCACTTAAAAATACTTATATGTTGGTCAATGAAAACACAGCACATGGATTCAGTTTTTATCAGCAAACACATATGTATATTAATATAGACGAATACAAGTATTATCCATATACAAAATTTACAAACCAGTATTCTTTATACAAATTATGAAATTACAGTTACGGATTTCTTTTAATAATACATAATTTTATCTTATAATAAATTTGTAAGTTTGATTCTTGATATGCATTATATATTAGTTTAATATTTTAACATATAAGTATATATACAACTATGATATATTATAAAAGTAACAACAAAAATATTAGCAAAAAAGTATCAACTTTATTTACTTAAATAAAGCCTTTTAAGCTTCAACTGATTTTTTTAATGATTTCAAACCTACTGTTTTAGTTTAGTAGACTTTTATAAAAAAGTTGACACCACTTTTATTTCTTATTTTGAAAAAAATTGACTTGAGTTGAACTTGATATATAAACTAAAGAAAAAATATTGTTTGATATCTCCAAAAGAAAAAAATGTCAACTTAACAACTCTTTCCATTTTAATAATATAACGATATGCACTAGTATTTTAAGTTAAAATATAAAAATAATGTAATTAAATTGTTAATATTTTAGGTTGTGAAATGAGTATTTTTTTCTTATAGGTCTCAAAATTTACCACTCTAAACTAAAATTATAGACTTCTGTTCAAGGCCCACATATTTGAATTTGATATGAACTTTAAGTTATCGGTTTTGTTGGGAAGCCTAATTTCATCTTTATATATAATTGTTATTGGAAAACAACGATAAATAATTTTATAGACATAGTATCTAGGTTATAAAGGAGTTAACTTATTATTTAACTTATTAATAATTAAATGAATATCATAACCTACACTATGGGTTTCACGTGATAAATATAGATTGGAAATAATATATTTAAAATGTAGTGCTTGCTTCCGGTGTTTTTGAAAAATAAAATTTAGTTAAATTCACCACTTCTTGAAAGCCTAATCAGTGCTTACGTTGGTAATTAATGGAGGGAATCGAGTTAAAATTGTAAGAGATAAAAGTTTAAATAATACATATAAACTTTAGTAGAATAACAAGGTGAACCGAAGAATTAACAAATTGTTTGATTATTGCAGATTTTGGAAGAAGAGCCTAACAAGAACTATTTCTCGCCATGGTGCGTGATACCAATGGTGTTCAATGCTGTTTTGGAACTGATAAGGAGCTTCACCATTGCCGCCAAACATGGACCTCACTATAGAGAAGGATGGTTTCTGTTTGGGTTCAGATTATTTGGTTTAATACTGCCTGGTTTACCTGCTCATGTTACACAAGATTATATTAATTCCACTCTTCTAGGCTCAATTGAAAAGCACTTCAAAGCTGATTGATTGATGCGTCCAAACATGTCACTTACTAGTTTTTCCTTGTAATAAGCTAGCCTCCGTTGAAGTCTGGTTCATCTGCTGCATGATTTCTCATTAAGGAGGCTAATGTGAAGTTCTTCATTCACCTCTTTTTGGTTTGTAAATGTTTATTCCACGTCTTGAAGAGACAAAAGTGCTGCTACTACCACTCTCCCTCTCTCTCTATACATATAAGTATCTGGAAATTTTATGTCCTTTCTGATAATCATCTTTCTGTTTCTATATTTTGACTTTTGACATGGAAGAACCCATCTTTTCAAGCATTTTGGGACTTCATTGCAATAGTTAATGACAGTTTGGCTTAGATTTCTTTAAAGTTATGCTAAAAAGTTTATTTTGAATTTTAATTTCAGAATAATTAATTTATATTGAAACCAAGTTGCTCAGGCTTGCCCTTATTTTGACTTAACCTAATAAAAGTTAATTTATAAATATGGATTTATAATAACAGTGTGACCTTGTATAAAAATAAATAAATTTATCAGGATAAAAATCAGCACGTATATTTTCTGTATGATTTAATGTTTACAATAGTTATTTTTGAGTAGAAAAATCATGATATTATTTGAACAACAGTTACTAATTTATTTTTCCGTCGCATATAATAAAGTTGTCATTTAATAAAAAACTAATTAAACATAATTCCAAAAATCCTTATAAAAAATTATCCTCGTAATACAATGGTAAATAATATGAACACCATAAATATCGTTAACTAAATTATAACAAAGGGAGGAAAGTAGCGTCCTTTGATCAAAAGATTCACCACAATTTTGAAATCCAAAAGAATTCTAATCCATAGAAAATCCTCGACAAGAACAACTCATCTAATAAAAAAGACACAAGAACCAAGAAATTGAAAAAATCCACAAATAAAAATTTCATTCCCATATCTAAGAATTATCCGACAACATGGTTTGCATGCCAATGATATATTCATCACAGTTTAATTCTGTATTACATTGCATGCCAAAATCGTATTTGATATATATTTTTTTTATCACATATTGTATGTTATCTAAAATATTTTAATTTAGTTTATTTATTACTTTTTTTAATAATACTCTAATTTATTGGTATTTTATTACTTAAATATTTAAATAAGTTTAAGGTTAAACTATAATTTATTAATAGAATATTTTTTTGTAACAAATTGCAGTAATTATACCAGTAATGTATACAATTAACGATTTTTAAAAATAAATAATTTTAAAGGAAAGGATGTATTTAAACGGTTTGGTTAATAGTTAGTTCAACACTAAAAACCGGGTCGGACCCGGCTCAGCCCAATTCATAGATAGAGATTGCAAAGTGGGCATGTTAATGATAGCCCGATAAACGAAAGAAGGGACGGAGCGAAAAAGCGTCACGAGCGGGAGAGGAAGGAGGAGGGATAGGGAGAGCTAGCGAGAGAGGAAGATCTTCGATTTAGGGTTTTCAATTTCGTGTTCAGCAAGGTCAGTGAGCGCCTAATTCACCGATTCTTTTTTCAATTTGTAATAAATCATTGTTTATCCGTTACAGTAGAACTCCAACCCCCAAAAGCTGATTTTCATTTGGTAGTATATGATGATGATGATGATGACGACGATATTTGTGTGTGAGAAAGAAGTGTGCTTGTTATGTGCAGGCGGCGAGTGTGAGAATTTGAGAGAGAGAGGGGTGAGAGCGCTGAGTGCTCTGCTGAGAGATTCCATTACCCCAAGAGGAGGAGGAGGAGGTGGATAGATTATTTCCCCCCCTTTTTTTTGTGTTTTTTTATTCCCAGAGTGGTGGACAGGGATTTTTCCCTCTGCAGCGTTCCGTTCTCTTTCATTGTGATTTGTTGAAGTTTTTGATGGAGCAGCGAAAGCTTGTGGTTAGTCATGCTCATTCAATTTGTTAATATTTATTCCTCTATTCGTATGCTTACATGCTCATTATAATAAACAAAATGTTATCGTTTGATTGTTTTTTTCTTGATTCGTGTCCTTTAAAATTGCATATTAGGTTTTGGGAATTCCGTGGGATGTCGATACTGAAGGATTAAGGGAATATATGAGCAAATTTGGGGAGTTGGAAGATTGCATTGTCATGAAGGTTAGCCGTCTGTACTCCTATTTGCGTTGAATTTAATTAAAAGTCCTTGTTGCTTCCTTTTTTTTCAAGAAGAAATCAAGAAGGAAGAGGTGGTTAATTCTTTATGCTGCTTTTGAGGATGTTTTTGTTCATCTAACTGCCAATTACTTAAACTCAAAGCTCAGTAATATTAATCCATTTCGATTAAACATCCATTTTGGTCCTTTAAAAATAAAATTAGTTTAGTTTTGTGGTACTTTCAGAGTAATACATCAAATTGGTCCTTCATTGACCAAATTTGATGTCAAAAGGTTGTGGTAGAGAAAAAGTAACATACTTGGTCTTAGTGCCACAAATACAGAGAAAAGAAGAAATATCGAGCTGGCTATGCTTGATGGCTTCTGGTGATGTGAAATATAATTTTCCTGTAGAGGGTTAGGTTAGATTGCCCCTACACCATTAACTTTTCTGGAGGCACATTTTAATCCGCTTTATTTCTTTTAGGAGCGGTCAACTGGACGGTCTCGTGGTTTTGGATATGTTACATTTGCTTCGGTGGATGATGCTAAGGTAGCCTCTTTACACAGAGAGGGAGAGTATTATGGTCAAGATTAGCTCCTCTCATCTCTCTAGCTCTCATTTAATACACCCCTATATAATGCCTACATGCTATATCATGATTTGGATGACTTACTGGCTGCAGGAAGTATTATCAAGTGAACATATCCTTGGTAATAGGACGCTGGAAGTCAAAGTGGCCACACCGAAGGTTATAACCAAATTTTAATTCGAAGCTTGAAATCTAGTCTGGTTCATGCCCGGTTTGCATTTTATACAAAATATAATAACCATATATTATGATTTTACTACTTAATCTTGTAATGCTTTCACATTAAAGGAGGAAATGAGGGCACCAGTCAAAAAAGTTACTAGAATATTTGTAGCCAGGATCCCACAATCAGTTACAGAAGCTGCTTTCCGAAGGTATGAGTGTGTGGTATCTTCTATTATGATTTTTTTTTTTTCCTTTAGTAATATATTCTTGTGTTGAATTGAATTTATACGACGTGACCTTTAGTAATATATTTCTTTTTCTTTCAGTCATTTTGAGAAGTATGGCGATATAACAGATCTGTACATGCCAAAGGTACGTTAATCCTATTTGATTGTTATCCATTCAGAATTTAAATGCAGTTCGAATGTATATTTAATTCTTTTTTGTATTTATGCTCGTTGTTGAATTCACACTTATGGCTGTGCACATAAACTGCAGATTTTTGCGCATTATACATTTTTATTAATTATGGACAATTTACCATTTCTTCCTACAGGATCAAGGCTCCAAAACACATCGTGGAATTGGTTTCATCACTTTTGCAAGTGCAGGTTGGCATCTATATTAGCCTCGTGCTCTAATCTTAAGTTTATGCATATTTTATCTACCTTAGTCATCTGGAATCTTGGGTATCACTTCGAATTTTTACATACTTGCACTATTTTTATTTACATTTTGGTTTTTGGACTTCTGAAATATTGTGGGTGGGATGTCTCAATTACTGTAAGGAACATGTTGTCTTACAGATTCTGTGGAGAATTTGATGTCAGAAACCCATGAACTCGGAGGTTCTGCAGTGGTGGTTGATCGAGCTACACCTAAGGCAAGAGTTTTTATTTTTTATAGCTTGTCATTTTACTGTAGACTAGTTTCTGGAAATTGCAGAGTAATAACCAAGACTTTTTTATTCAAATTAATTAAATATTAATAGTGGATATCATTCGCTACCCAAGTGTACTGTTTAATGATTAATTTTTTTTTATTATTTAAAATTTCCTTATCTTTTTAGGTAAATAAGATTATATATTTCTTTTTCCAGGATGAAGATTTTAAGCCAATTGGCAGCAGAATGCCACCACCACAAGGAGGATACGGTGCATACAATGCTTACATTTCTGCAGCCACTAGATATGCAGCACTTGGTACTCCTACCTTGTATGATCATCCTGGCCCAATCTATGGACGTAAGCATGCAAGCACCAGTGTTCAATTAAAACGATTTAAGTTGCTTCATACTAACTAGTGACTTCCATAATTTATCAAATAGGGGGAGAACCTGCTCGGAGAACTAGTAAAAAAATTTTCGTTGGCCGTCTTCCCCCAGAAGCATCTTCTGAGGATCTTCGTCAATATTTTGGAAGATTTGGCCGTATATTAGATGTTTATGTTCCAAGGGTAAGATATTAAAAATTGCATATACTTGGCTGGATATTAGATGTTTTTGTTGCAAGGGTAAGATATTAAAAAAATGCATATACGAGTTCATACGAGTTCGAGAAAGCTTTGCTAAGTTGACTGTCTTTTTTTTGGGTAGGATCCTAAGAGAACAGGTCATAGAGGTTTTGGATTTGTTACTTTTGCTGAAGATGGTGTAGCAGATCGTGTCTCACGAAGGTCTCATGAGATTTGTGGGCATCAGGTACTATAATTTAAATTTGCTGCTAGCTTGCAGTACTACCCAACTTTCATGTGCTATGAGTTTCTGTTTGTTCATTTTTCTGTGATTGAAATTTAGATGTATAAATGTGGTGGAAGGGAATCTGTTAGGTACGGGGGTGGAGATTAACTTCTCTCCTTTAAAATGCCCATTCCTAGCCTCATTAGATTTTAGCAGGTTAACTATTTGGCTCATTCAAATCACGAGAGAACATGTAATCAGAAGTGTGGATTTGCTGTTATTATTTCTTAACGAGATCTGTGTGATAGAACGTGACTGTCTACTGTAATTGCATTGCAAAATGTATATGCACAGTAGACAAATATGATTCAAGTAAAGTATGAATTCCTTATGATATGTCATCATGATGTGAATGTGATTTGAATATATTTTTTTTGTTTTATTTCAATTTTTTGTGGTTTAAATACTATTTGACTGATTAGTGGTTTGCACCTGTAGGTTGCAATAGATTCGGCTACACCCGTTGATGATGCAGGATCCAGTGGGAATTTCATGATGGAATCTTTTGGGGGATATGGCGGTCCTGTGCGATCTTATGGGAGGATGTATGGTAGCTTAGACTTTGACGATGTGAGTATTTACATACTAATGCTTTTATAACCCATATATAAAAGGGAAATGAAAATTTGGACGATATGTCAAGAAACATTGAAGTATTAATCTAGTTTCATGTTTCCGCTTTTGATTATAAATTTTCTTTTGCAGTGGGGTTATGGAATTGGGAGACCATCAAGAGCAGATTGGAGGTATAGACCATACTAGTAGGGACACAGCTATTGGTGACAGCGAACTGTGGTGCTGTTATTTAATCATGATTTATGAAGTTGTAAGAACTATGGATTGGATTTTTTTATCCACCGTAACCAGAAAATACTTTTTTGTTAGAACATATGATCTTGTATCCATTTGTACTAAAGCGCAGATGATGGAAATATGATATATTCTAGAAAAATGCTACATTTCGTGCCATGTATTGTTCCTTGTGTACTGTCAGAGTGGATGCTGATGTATGGTCCAAAATAAATTATTCAGTTATGCCCATATTATATTTGCGAACGAACATGGCTACGCTTTTCTGTCATCTTTTGGTGATCAAGCCTGCTATATGTACGTAACGAAAAATGGTAACGAAAAAGGGTTCTGACTTAATCTTTAGTTATCGGCATGTTTGGATCGCATCAAGGTAAAAGCTACAAATAATACGAGCTTTTGCGCTTTTCTTCCGTTTTGACGTGAAAATATAGAGACTGGCGCTGAAAAGATGTCACACGGATGTGTTCCAACTCATTCTATTTTATTACACTTTGAAAACGAATGTCTATATGATGTATAGGCACCAATTAAATTATCTTGGCCACTGAGATGGAAGCTCGTCGACGGATTTGTCCTTGTGACAGAATTTAAAATTAAATTGATGTGCATATTTTTTTTTTTTTGAAGAAATGAAATATTTTGAACATTATTTACGATGGTTGTCATTTGAAACGCTCCATTTTATTGACCACCCGCAATTAGACTTGTTTAATACCGACTCATTAGTTGCATGGATTAATGGTAGAGACAACTTGTGAGCCTCCAACGATGCTCTTAGCTGAATATAGAAGACAAATAAAAGTACGCATCCAGAAATCATCCTGATTAGGTCTGGTACATAATGCCGAAAATGTCAAATGGCACCAAGAATGCAGTAGTAATTCACTATTGACATTATTTGGGAAGTACAAAAGGCAAACAAAAAGGCCTATGACTTGAATATGATTTTTTGTGTTCATCGGGACAAAACCTTAGTAATTTCAGGGCTTGTATATTGGAATAAATATTAATCATGGAGCTTGAGTGCCGAAGCAGCTCCTTGGAGACCATATCTGGGCATATTTTTGGAACGGAAATACTTTTCGACTCTTGCAAACCTGCTGCTGATCCTGTTCCACAGTTATTTGGTTTCTCATCTTTTCAGCCCTCATCTGCGCCCTTCTCAGTTTGTTTAGAATCTTTTCCATCGACGACGATTTCTTCTTTTCCAATTTCATCTGAGTCAAATACTTCCATCATTAGGGAAAAGAAAAAAAATAGAGATGTTCCCGATGTAACTACATAAACTGTGTGTATAATGTTTTGAGTTTTATCATGCAGCATGACACGACACGACAAAGATTTTACTGATTAGGGATGGAGCCTCCATTGGTGAATGTAATATCTTGCTTACCAATTTGAGTTCGAATAGGGACACACATCATATGAGAAAGTTCAATATATATACAAGTTGTTATGAATAAAAAAACCTCTAGTTTTCGTATTGCAGCTTCAGCCTTGGCTTTCTGCAAACTCTCCCATGCCATGATTTTGGATTCATCTGTCTGAAACCTGCGCCAAAAAAGAAACAATGACATCAAATCTGTTTTGATCACTGAATGAACGTTGGAGAGGCATGCATGGCAGTAGAATTTAGTAACTTAGTTGGATCTTCCAAATTTATTTAATATTTAGGACAACTCCTAACCCAAGAACTCAAATCTATGAGTACTAAAATCAGCTGAGCATCTAAAGAACATACTTGGTAGAGTCCAACGTTGACTCTGCATTATCCAAACCTGAAGGTTGGGCTTCCGTACTACTACTTTTCCTTGAGTGTTTACCAGGTAGCAAGCTCAGCCTGGGTACATGGCTCTTAGACCATCTAATAATAGTAGCCTCAGTGTCTACCTCCACATCTCTCACATCTAACTTCGCAGCATGGCTATTTTGTTGATTCATGGTCGACCTGGGTGAGGATTTTGGTGCATCATTCTGAGTTTCAGGAGGGCTCATTTGAGTGCCTTTATCACATCTAGAGAGAGGAGATGCCAATGCGTACTCATTCTTAGTTTCATTTCGTTTCTCATCTGTAAAGAAAAATAACTGAAACGTTTAAATATGTGAATTCTCTCGCATGTCAATACACAGTTATATAATTGCTCATATTCAACGAAAGTATCCACCCAATATTCATCGTGGTGACTGCACAAAAAATAGAAAACTTATCATCGCTTTGATCGAGTTATCTCCCACAAATAGACCAAGAAATTAATTATACTACCCAATTGAACCAAGAATGTGTGACCAACCAATCTGTACTTGATGCGCAATCGCTTCCTTGGAGTTAAATGTTCCCTGAAACTAGTCAGTCACATAGACTGGGCTATAAACTACATCGTGTAATCAATGTATCAGCTTCTACTAATCTTTATCCATTTGATACATATACAGCATCTTAAATGGAGTATGCAATGTAAATTTAGAAAGGGTACTACAATATTCATACCTTGAGAATTAGGCGAAGATGGGTCACACAGCAGTTCTGACCACACGGGTGCACTGGACACTGATGGGAGAGCTGCACTGTTATCGTTGAGAAGAGGACTAGAAGATTGCATACTATTGTCAAATTCATAACGGGAACCAAAAACAGCGTCATGTGCATAATAATGGTGAAGAGAAATAGCATCCGGTGCCAACACTCCTGTTGAAAAAGGGGAACTACCCATCATGAAGTTTTTCACTGCCAAACCTTGGCGCAGTGGAATGGTGGGTGAGTAATTGAAGTAGTAGCCTGTTCCTGGAGGCACAATAGGACCGCTTTTTGATTTGGGTCGCCGCTGAAGTTGTGCATAGGAATTAGTTTTGTGATTGGTATAGCCTGAAACGGGGCTACAAATCCACCTCTCTGCATCATCCCATTTTGAGGGTATTGTTCTTCCACTGTTGAAGGGTGTCAAGTTAGCCACACCAGCTTGATGCCTTATGCTGCTGCTTGATGGCTGCAACACCCTCTCTGAGCTCCATCCGTTTTGGCTCCCACTATAGTTTGGTGCCCCTGGACTTAGAAATGAACCAAGTTTCTGAGAGGAACCAGAACTCTTCTTCATCACACTTTATCTATCACTTTTGGAGCTACTTTTTGTTGGCAAAGCCTCTTGAGGAACTTGGAATGTGGAAAATATCGGTGGTGATGATTCTGAAACAAAGAAGAAATAGAAAACACTAGTCTAAAAAGGAAAATTAAGCTTTATGCTGGTTTGTAGTAGATTTTGACCACTCATTACCCAATCACTTGGTATGGTTCAATTCGGGTCACACACACTTAAGCAACAAAGGCTTGAAGGGGACGATTTGTGCTTTAAACTAAGACACCAAATGCTGAAATTAGACCCTTGAATATAACTGACTTAGTTGCTAAGCGTGACATCCTGTCATCAATCTTTGTCGAGAGGCAATGATGGACTGGTTTAAGTAACATTTTCTGCTTCTATCGATATTAGAGGGATATGTACAACACATATGTGTGGACAATTATAGGTTGAGACTTAACGCATAAGTCCAATACCAATGAACCAACCCATTCTCTTGAGATAAGAAGCCTTGTGTTGCGGTGTGGTCTTACCAACGATAATAGGACAAGGAAGACATGAGCTGTGAGACATCAGAAATTATTTCATCATACAAATTAAACCACCATCAATGTTTACATAACACATAATTTAACTTAACATAGAAAAATCTATCATACATCACATGAAAATCAGTGGAGATCATGGCTATAGAACTGTTCCACATCATGTAATAACTTTTTGGGAGACATTATATGAAACACACCTTGCATTTGTCACGTGGTTTTTCCGTAAAATTGCTTGGGTTGGGACTCCTAAGAGTCAGACACATGTTGTGGCCCGCCGGAAGCTAAGACATGTAGTATATAAAATGGTATTTAGAAATCGGTATAACAGTATTTTACAAACACTGTACCTGAAAAAACAAAAATCAATTACACAATAAAAATATCTTTAATTCATGATAATTGATATACACACTTTTCAACGACACAATGGCACCCGCCAGCTGTATATGGGAAGTGAATTACAGGAATAACAATGACCGTTTACATTCAAACAAAAAGGAGATTGAACCTTGTATATATATCACTTTCTGATGACGTATTTCATTCATTAAAGGCATTTGTATAAATCGTTATTTTAGATGAACAGGGGTGCAAAATCTTATAATTATCAGAAATATCTCTGGTTTTTCCAAAACAGTATAATTAGTTATGACTTTGTGATTCAAAATTAAAAGCCTTACAAACTGAAGAAAGTCATTGTTAAATTGTTACAGGGGTTGGTGAGGTTTGTAAGAAATAGGATATGATTACTAATTGTGGGAATAAGCAACATGAGGAACAGCAACAAGTGAATCGTATACGGGTTAACAGTTTGTGGTGTTGTGACAGGTCATGAATGAAAGTTGTTCCCACACTGTGCAATTGACCCTATTGCTACAGAAGGTTAATCTTGTGTGGCAGATCCAGTGAAGATGTCACAGACCTGCGCATAACGTCAAATGTTTCTGTCCTGTCTCAGAGGGGAAAAATGTTTTTGCACTCATCCGAAGTAAAATGAGTGAAACAAGGTGTAGTACTTTTGGCATGGTTCTGCAGACAATCCTTGAAAAACATGATTACCGGTCATTTTTCCAAGGGAGCCTCTCCCTAACACCCTAGGTGAAGGGCCCTTCATGATATCTCAGCTTGTAGAAGAAACTTTACTACTTCATATATTACTAGTTCAAGTAGTTATGGCGGATAAATTATCTACTATGAACGAGTTGGATGATTATTATCAGTTTATTTATGTTGTATGATTAGCCTAGTACTTTTGTTTTGAATTCTGGAGTTAGCTTGGTCTAAAAGAGTCTATTTATGTTGTGGTTACCTTTCAATTAAATATATATATATTTTTTCATTTCTTTCGTGTGTTGGTGCATAACATGGTATAGTTTTGGGTTGTTATATAACATGGTATAGTTTTAGGTAACATTGGAAAAGAAAATGGTGCTCACAAAATATCGAAGATTATTTGGCTATTAACTATTGAATTAAAATCTTATTATAGTTAAAGAATTACAATGTTTTAATCTATATAAAAATATATGAAGTTTACATTTTTTACTAGGTTTCGACGACTTCATACTAAGTAACTATACATAATTTTCTTTTATTGAAATCACTATATACATAAAGTATTATTAACATCAAATTATTTAAAATGTCAATAAGTTGTTGCTATAGTTAATAATAATCTAACTGTAGTAATTTTTTTTATTGGGGAAAAAGTCAAAGCAAATCTGTCCAATTTTGTCTCCTCTATTTTTGTTTATATCCTTTTTTTAACTAATATTACTTTATATATATTTAATTGTAAACTTATAGTTGCCTTTATGAATTTATTTATGATTTATAATTATTTTATTAAAAGATAAATAAATGACAGTCTAAGTGTGACATGTTTCCTAAATCTTAAACTTTGATCTAATGATCATATTTATTTAAAGCTTTTGAGTATGACTTTGATTCAATATGAGAAGAAATGGACACGATAAAATTGTGATATTTTGAAGTGAGATAATTTCGGAATTGTTTAGGTCTTTGTCATTGTCCATCAGATTTCTTCCTAGGAACGAAAACAGAGACTCTGTTTGCGAAAAAAGATTTGTATTGAGGGAAAAGAGAAATAATGAATAAAGAAGAATAAGAAATATCAAATGAATGGAAACTAGAGGTAAAAAGTATAGCTTTGTTTTTTCGAAATTATTGTGGGAAAGATGATTTTCATATAAAGTCACATCTCTTGAAACATTATGGATTTATTCTTTAAATTAAATATAAAATAATATTTTAATGAGGATTGGTTCCAAGAAAAACACACATGATAGAGATTTAGAATCAATCTTCTTTCTATTAGAACTTAAGGTATTTGAGTAACATAAATAACAAAAAAACATGCAACATAGAAATATCATAGGGTGTGCTATAGAAATTTTCATATGGAAAAATACAGAAAATGTGTAAGTGAACAATTGTGTGCAGGATGAATAAGAGCACAAAATAAAAAATTAGAAAACAAGATGTGATTAAAATAATAAAGCATAAAGCCTTGTAACATTGAGAAGATATTGCCTGTTAATTCTTGTTGAAAATTAGAAATCAACAATAAATTCCCTTAAGAATATCATAACCTAAATTCTTGTCCAATATTAAGTACATAATTCATTCATAATATATTTTACCAAAATGAAATTAAATCAAAGTGCACAAATCATGATATTAGTGTGTTGTGTTGTTACATTGGTTTCAGGTTGAAAATAAGGAGTGATTCAAAACTATTTGATAGAAATAAATCATCAACAAAGTCTCTCATGTTTTTTGCGAATTGGATAGTGAGGATATTATCTTAAAAATTATAATTTGTGGTATCCAATATAAGTGAAACTAAAAGTATAGGTACTTTTTTCTATTATTCAAATAGTATATATTGTAAATTTTCATGATTCAAAATCCATGATGAAAGAAATAAAAGAGAAAAAAAATATAGCAATTATTATAACTAAAGAAAATTATGTTCAGAAGAGAATTCTTCAAGTAAAAAGTTGTGATAACATATCAAACAACAATAGCATCATAGTTAGAGAGAGAGAGTAAAAACCCCCTAAAAGAAAAGAAATATTGAATTTTCTTTATTATTATATGGCTGAAAATTAATACTTAGAGAATAAAAAAAAATCGTATCTAAGTTTTAACTAATAGTAAAATAACTAACGAATTAAGACCAATACTAATTAAAAACGAATTTAACATTAAATAAAAAAATAAATTACAATTTATATTTTTCTAAATTACATTTATAAGGATATAAATACAATGTTTTAAAATAAAAAAATATGTAATATAAAAAGAAGTAACAAGGTAATATTTTTAAAATAATTGATAATTTTGTATAAAATCAATATCGAAGTATAATTTGGATTTTAAAAAAATATCAATGTTTTTTATTCAAAGAAAATGTTATTTATATTCTATAATTATTAGAAAATAAATAAAACATTATATTAAATTAAAAAAAATAGAGTCAGTTTTTAAAATAATGCACATTAATCACATCAATGAATGATAGACATTTTTACCTTAAATTTTGTCATAAATAATAAACAGTTCTAGCAGCAGTATTAAAAAATACAATTTTTTTACAATAACCATACTGAAATTAAAAACTTAAACATGTTACCAACAACATGTTAATATAAATGAACATGACATCAATAAAAAAAAAAAAAAAAAAAAAAAAAAAAATCAAAATAAAGAAAAAAAAAAAAAAAAAA
>Ga0209489_102561_pt1 | contig 36738 bp, 17 predicted proteins | sample SiratrowhiteBW_FD_187527 | JGI IMG/M metagenome (GOLD analysis project Ga0209489, IMG submission 187527) | Root nodule microbial communities of legume samples collected from California, USA - Siratro white BW (SPAdes) (version 2) | ecosystem: Host-associated > Plants > Roots > Nodule | place... | reverse complement strand
TTAATATTACTATTATTGTTATTACTATTATTATTAATATAATTATTATTGTTATAAATATTATTATTACTATTATTATTATAAATATTATTAATATTATTATTAAATATATTATTATTAATATTATGATCATTATTAATATTAATAATAATAATAATATTATTATTATAAAATTATTAATATTATTATTATTATTTTATTTATATTATTATTAATATGTTAAGGATTATCGACACAATAAATTTATCATTAACTTAGCAGACTATTTACTAATAGATTTACTGACGGATTGAATCTATTATTAAATTAGTGGTTAATTTACTGACAAATTTATCTGACAGATAATTTTATAGTAAATTTTTTTGTCAGTAAATCCGTCGATAATTAGTGAATGATTAAATTTGTCGGTAATTTGACCGTAAATTTTTTTGTTGATAATGACATTTTATCAATAAAAAAAATTCTATCAATATTTTCTACTTTTTCTTGTAGTGATGATGACTTGAGCAAAGAATACTTTATAGTTCAGTTAGAAGCAACTCAAAATTTCTAAATTAATTTAAGAGTGACTGGTGCTAAGAATATTCAATGTCAGCCAAGAGCAACAGTCAAATAATATTTATTTATACTTAGTAACGATAGTTTGTATAAAGAAATTTCACTTGTTGGTCATATGCCTATGCAAAGAATGTAGGACTTGTATAAGAATTATATTTTGATAGTGCAGGAAATGTTTTGATCGGAAAGCTTGAGATGCAAAAACTTTAGAAAAGAACTATCAAGAAGTAACAATTGTAGAATATGCTTGAATGTTTCTTAAATACTGAACGTGACACCTTCTCATTGTATAGGAATTTAAGTGTGTATTTTCTTACTTCTATTTTTACACTAGTGGTATTATGTATGAACAACATTGTAAGTTTCAAAGATGGTAAATATTTTGTTTTGAAATGGGGTTTGAGACCGACGTTAGATTTGACACATGAAATGGAATTTTTTTTTATAGTTTTAATGATCTTAGCATAGGATGTTGAAAAAATTTAGTTGATTAATAACTGAACGAATTTTGTGTCAATAGACAAACTAATATAGAATATTATATAAAAAGTCTCTTTTATATCTTTAAACATTATTTACATAACTATAACCTAAAGAAAGTGAACTTCGAAACATTACATGTACATAACAATATATATATATATATATATATATATATATATATATATATATAATATTAAAATTAATATATTATATTAATTTAAATTGGTAAATTTATATAATTAAAATTAATTTTAATATATATGTAATAAATTTAAAAGATAAAAAGTAAAATAATAAAAATTAACATAGTTGAAGGCCCTACCTTTCAGAAGACGGAATCCAATTTTTAAGAAACAATCATCTACCAAGTTAAAACAAAAGAGTCACAACTTCATAACACTACATCATCACAAATTTATCCTAAAACTTTAACTAAATATACTACAATATAAATCGTAATATATTTAGTTATAATAAAATTGTGGTTAAAAAATTAAATACAGCAAACTAATTATGTTAACGGCATTTAATTTTGTTTTTACAAAAAGTTTCCCCATTTAGAAAGTAATCTTAATTGGACACATATGTTGACATCCACGGTTTGCACTACTATACCATCATACAATCATTTCTATAAATAGAAGTGAAATAATTTTTTCCAATCATATTAAAGACATCTTGTTGAATGTGAATATTAACCAAAATTCAAACATAATTCTGGTACATAATAAAAACCCCATTAATTAGTAGTATTTAATTTATTTTTTTTATCAACCAAAAATCTAACCCGTTTACAAATTTGCGTAAAAACAAAAAGGATCCCCTAACAATTTTTAGTCGGCCTAAATTTGGATTGGGACAATAACAATTTTAACTTAAAGCAAAATTCATTAATGTTTTTAATTTTAATACAATTTTAATTTTTTTTTCATTTTTTTCGAAATTAATAATTCTTCTGGTCTAATATATTATTAAAAAATTAAGTTGTTTTAATAAAGTTATTTAAAGTGATATATTTATTGATGTTGTTTAAAAACATCAAACTGTGGTGTGTGTGCGGAGGAAGAATGATTTTATATCTCTCACAGTGACAGAAATATAATATTTTTGTACACAAGATAAAAACAATAAAGATTAAAATATTTTTTATCTCCATAATATGTTATTTTTATAGACCAAAAATACAAATATGATTTGATAAATATAAAATATATTTATCAAAGCATAATAGAAAATTTATTACAAAAAAAATATTTCACAATTTTTATAAAAATATTAATATATAATATAAAAATATAAAAACAAATTTGATTCAGATTTTATATTAAGAAAAATAAAAAAAGAATCAAATTGCCAATTATTCGAGTCACTTTTTAATAAAAATTTCAACCAAAACAAATGACAAATAGTTTTGAGTAGACTTTGAAAACAATTAAGTATTAAATAAAATTCCCTTCAAACTAGTTCAAACAACAAAATAAATATATTTTGATGCCATTAGAAAAATAACCATATAATAATTCAATACATTAATATTTTAACCAAGTTTTTTTAACTTAAAATATTAATATTTATAAAAAGGACATATCTTTGTTTGAAGGTGTGAAAGAATATTTTTGAAGGAAAAATAAAGGACTTATATTTTACAGTTTCTGCAGAAACCCATATGTTTGCTTGGCTATAAATATGGCTAAGTAGCTAGCAATGCAATGCAACATTCCCTCTTATGTTCTAAACCCTTCAATTCATCAGAAGACATGATGAATAGCATTCTGATTCTTATATTTTGTGGTCTTGTTGCTTCCACTTCCCATGCTTCTGACCTGCAAGATTTCTGTGTAGCAGACCTCAAGGGTCCAGATAGCCCTAGTGGTTATCACTGCTTGCCGTCTGATACAGTAAAAGATCAAGACTTTAAGTACAGTTTTGGAAAAGGCATTCCAATGCCCTACAAAGCCGTACTATATCTACCAAGACCGTCGCTGAAACTACCTTCCTTGACAAACTCCAAGTGAGGAAGCTCAAGGCTCGTTTCAATGGCAGCGGCTAATGTTATTCCTTCTAATAAATAATGCTATTTTTGCAATAAACTTGTTTGTGTTCATGTCTTCCTTCCAGTAATCACTGTCAGCAATAAACTGGGTTTCACTTTTCCGTTTTTATGTCCAATCTTAATCTTAGCTCATCTTAAATCCAACATGTTTGGAACAACGTACTCTTTAGATTTTATAAAGGAAAACATCATTTGACATCGTCTTCTTTTTAAACAATCATTTGACCTCTCTTTTAACAATACAATATTATTCAAGTGATAAAAATAAATATAAATAAAATTTTGAAATAAAATAATAATGTGTATAATGGTTGAGTAATTATATAAAATATAGAAATATCATGGTCCATTTATAAATTCTTTAAGTCTGACTTTGGTACAATTGACGCAATATTCAAATGCCTTATGACTCTGAAGAAATTAACAGGTAAACAAAATTCTCCCTTGGTCATGTTTCTACTAAGTTCATTGCTTATGGCCAAGGAAAATATTACCTTCAACTTGTTGATTTAACACTTTTAGAAAATCAGACAAATGCTTATTATATTTAGGGTTCTGGGTTTAGTCACCAACCGTCGTCCTCTAAATCTTATTCCACCTTTGAATTCCAATCACTTTCTAACCCCAAGTATAGCCGCCGCTAATGAATTTGACAATGGATTCCCACGTTTACTTCTTCCACCCATCAAAATATCATAATGCCATGTCAGAAACATCCTCATCGTAATATTCAAAAGAAGAGTGGTATAGTGGGTATTGTCAAATAGTATAGATATTCTCTGGCAAAAGAAGAGTGGTATAGTGGGTATTGGTAAGTGGTATAGACATAGCTTCTCTGACAGTGTCTAGAGTGGGATAAGATTGTTGTAATATTTGTACCCTGAAAATTGGTTCTGAAAAACAAATTTGATAATGGGTTATAGGGTGTGAAATGTCTTACAGAAAATATTTTCCGTAAAAGATTTTTGTATTATGAAAAACATTTTCTGAAAGAGGGGGTGTGAAGACCGGGTTTTGTATTATGGAAAACATTTTCCTTAAGAGATTTTTGCATTATGCAAAACATTTTCCATAAAAGTTTTTTGTATTAAGAAAAATATTTTCCGTAAAAGGTTTTTGTATTATGGAAAACGTTTTCTATAATACAAAACCCTCTTACGGAAATCGTTTTCCATAATACAAAAATCTCTTACCGAAAACATTTTTCATAATACAAAATTCTCTTATTGAAAACATTTTCCATAATATAAAAGCCTTTTACTAAAAACATTTTCCATAATACAAAATCTTCTTACGGAAAACGTTTTCCATAATACAAAAACCTCTTACGAAAAATATTTTCCATAAGAGATTTCACACCCCCACAACCCTATCTCTTTCGGAAAACGTTTTTTGGAATACCCTAACTTCCTTTGTCTTCATTAACAAGGCTATAAATGTCCATTCACATATTTTGATGGAATGTAGGAAGCAAATGTGAGGGGTGCAGGAAGCAATTGCCATGAATTTGTGATGGTTTATCCAATCCCCTCGACGGTCCAACCTTGAATCCACGCTTTCACCTACAGAAAAAAAAACCAAAAAAATAATAACCAGCAAAAAAAAAACAACAATCCTAACACCGCTATCAATAACAACAACACCACTCTGACTACTCCGCCACCAACAACAACACCTCTTACTACTCCGCCACCAACAACAACACCTCCTCTGACTATTCCGTTTTCGTCATAGGATATTTAACATAAAAATTCAATAATAATGGTCATTTGAGTATTTGTATGATTTTCTGCATCATCTGATATTCAATACCATTTTCTAAAATTTTAAAAAAATTCTCCAAATAAAATTCACAAAAATGATTAACATTGAATGGTTTACACTAGCTTTACTAACGGGATTACTTATCAAGAATATCATAAATAGTTCCTCATACTAGAACTCTAAATTTTATAAATTCTTAAAAAATATTAAAATTTTTAAAAATCCTAAAAATATCAAATTTTTAAATACTAATCTTTTAAATATCAAATTTATAAAAATACAAAATTTCAAAACATAAAAAATATAAACATCACAACAAACCATTTTCTATCCAAAACTACTTGAACCCTAATTTTCTACATAAGAGTAAGATCAATCCTTGTCGGAACTGAAATTAAAAAAACTATTTTCTTTTTTTTTTTACCTGTACTTTTGTTTCTTCTTAAAAAAAGTAAACATTTAAAAAATCACACTCCTTTTATTCAGTTGATTAAAGGTATCATCTTAAGACGGACGTTATTGGGTACTAATACCTTTTTCACACGTAACTGACTTTCGCACCCTAAATCCGGTTTCGAATACTTCATCTTATCTTTAGTTTTTTCATAATTTTTCATAATAAATAATGGTGACGACTCTATTTTATTTTTTCTTAAAGACTGAAGGTGACACCTTCTCATTATTTTCTTAATTTTGTTAAGTATGTATTTCCATGCCCGTCCTTTTGTGGCAGTGGTATTGTATATGAACAACCCTGTAAGGGAATGGTAAATATTTTGTTTTGAAACAAGGTTTGGAGACAGACGCTAGATTTGGCATATGAGATGGTATGTCTTTTGTGATGAGTATATATAGTGTCAAATATTTTGGTATAGGATGATCATTTTCTAACTTTTTTGTGTAAATAGGTTGAGGTATTTTAGAAGATAAGGATATAAGGCTTTTAAAAGGAAACTAATAAACTAATATCAACTCTATGATCTTGTCTTTATTTTTTATGATATTATCATATTATAATATATTTTTTTTGTTTAACTATACCTAGAATGATACATTACTTGTATATATTTAGTCATCTACTTTTGATCAACATAGAAAATCAATAAAAATATTTTTATTCTCATATCTTTTGTTTATTTTTATTCATCTCTCATTTTATCGTATTATATTTGTTTCATAATAGGGTATAACTTTATTGTCCTCCATTTTATTTATATTCTTTATTGTCGAAAAAAAAAAACTAGTTAATCAAGTATTCGACATAGTCTTCTACAACAAACAAACAAATATAAAAATATTGTATAAATAATCTCTTTTATCTCTCCATACATTACATGTTATTTGTATAAGTAACTTAAAAATGGTAAAGTGTTCAACCAGAACATGCAAATAAAATTTAAGTTGTTCATTTAGTTAAAATCGAAATCTATTATCTCTAATATATCATATGGTACTTGGGAAAAATAATTTTTTTTAAAAAACACAATTCAATATTCTTCCTCCTTTCTGTAATTTTTTTTTCAAAAATAATTTATATTTTTAATTATTTGACAATATTAAACTCATTGATTTTATGCTTTTATAAGATTTATGCAACAAAATATAACATGAATTTTTGCTTACTTCTTTTATTCATTAATTTAACTATAAATAATATTAAAATTAATATATTATATTAATTTAAATTGGTAAATTTATATAATTAAAATTAATTTATATATATATATATATATATATATATAATAAATTTAAAACTAAAAATAATAAAAAATAACATAGTTGAAGGCCCTACCTTCTAGAAGACGGAATCTAATTTTTAAGAACCAACCATCTACCAAGTTAAAACAAAAAGTCACAGATTCATAACACTACAACATCACAATTTTACCCTAAGATTTTAACTAAATATATTACAATACATTTAGTTATAATAAAATTGTGGTTAAAAAATTAAATACACCAAATTAGTTAGCGGCATTTAATTTTGTTTTTTACATAAAGTTTCCTCTTTTATAAAGTAATCTTAATTGGACATATATGTTTACATCCAGAGTTTGCACTACCATCATACAATCACTTATTTTATTTAATAATTTAATTTATATTTTAATTAAATAAGTTAATATATAGAGTTCTTAAATAAAAGTAAAGAGAAAATGTGAATTGTCCAAATAAATTTTCCAATCTTATTAAAGACATCTTGGATTATTGAATGTGAATATTAACCAAAATTCAAACTTAATTGGGTACATAATAAAAACCCCATTAATTAGTAGTATCTAATTTAATTTTTTATCATCCAAAAACCTAACCCGTTTAAAAATTTGCTAAAAACAAAAAGGATCCCCTAACAATTTTGAGTCCGCCTAAATTTGGATTGGGAAAATAACAATTTTAACTTAAAGAAAAATTCATTAATGTTTTTAATTTTATTAAGAAAGACTAAATATTATGTGGAAAAACTTTTCTAAAATTATTATTAACAAAGAAACATATATAAATTAACTCTAATATATTATTTTACGCTTTAACTGTATTATTAATAAATATATTTATATTTATCAAAGTATAATAGAAAAATTATATTATAAATTTTAAGAGTAAAGCTACATAATTTCTTTCGCCATATATTTTTATTTAATAACTATTTTCAACAAAATCACAATTTTTATAAAAAAGATTAATAATATTATAATATAAAAATATAAAAACAAATTTGATTCAGATTTTATATTAAATAAAAAAAATCAACTTTCCAATTATTAGAATCACTTTATAATAAAAAATTTTACCAAAACAATTGTGAAATCGTTGAGTACAATCTGTAAAAAGAATTAAGTATTAAACAAAATTCCCTTCAAACTAGTTCAAAGAACAAAATAAATAATATTTTAATGTCATTAGAAAAATAACCATATAATAATCCAATACATTAATATTTTAACCAATTTTTTAACTTAAAATATTAATATTTATAAAAAGGACGTACTTTTGTTTGAAGATGTGAAAGAATCATTTTTGAAGGAAAAATAAAGGACTTATATTTCAGAGTTTGTGCAGAAACCCATATGCTTGATTGGCTATAAATATGGCTAATTAGCTAGCAATGCAATGCAACACTCCCTCTTATGTTCTAAACCCTTCAATTCATCAGAAGAGATGATGAATAGCATTCTGATTCTTCTATTTTGTGCTTTTGTTGCTTCCACTTGCCATGCTTCTAATCTGCAAGATTTATGTGTAGCAGACCTCAAGGGTCCAGATAGCCCTAGTGGCTATCATTGCTTCTAATAAAAATAAATATAAATGAAATTTTGAAATAAAATAATATGTATAATTGTTGAGTAATTATATAAAATATAATGTATCATGGTCCATTTATAAATTAATTTTTAAGTCTAACTTGATACAATTAAATATACCTTAAATTTGAGTTTGTATTTTATATAGTCTTCTGTGTTTGTTCTAACAAGATCCACGTCAAACAAACAACGTTATGAACAAAGTTAAAGTTGCAACATTCACCAACTCTCCTTCCACAAGTTATTTTCAACTCTAACCCAATTATCTACATTGTATGGTGCCCTTTTAACCATTGTTTGGTATAAAAGGTTTTCCTATCGAGAAAGATAAGTACTTCTAACTATTAAAGAAATCGTGTAAAGAATAGAAGAAAAATTAATATTGCACATCGTGTAGTCAATGTTTTTCAATGTAAAAGCTATCATGTGATAGGAGAAGAAGAAGACAATGAAGAGAGTTCAAGACTACTCAATAGCTATAAAAGGACATGCAACAACTACTTCGTTAGCCTATAAGAAAACATATTTTAAAAAAGAACAGATAACTGAGTCATAATTTGCAAGTACTGAAACTCTATTAAAACTAAAATATTATGCAGCTTAAAGCTTTGTAAGAACATAGTGTGTGTTAAGTTTCACATATTATAGTAGAAAAGCTTAAATATTGTACAAATAAAAAGATGCAACCCTCTTTAACTTGCAAAAACAGTTATCTCTTGATCACTTAGATTTTGTAATTGTATTGAGTCAAGAATTGCTTTAATAAAGAATATTTAGTAGTTAAGCTAGAAATAACTTGTATCAAAATTTCTAAATCTGGAAGTAGTTGGTGTTAAGAATACTTAATGTTACCTTGATCATAGTATTCATTTATACTTCGTATGTATAAAGAAAATTGAATGGTTGGTAAAAAGTTGAACCTAGTTGTTGCAAGTGACTAATCAATCTAAAAATATTGTACAAACACTCTCCTTTATCCTTTTATATATTGCATGTTATTTAGTTAAAGTTTGACTATATTATCTTAATCAGATATAAAAAAATAAAACACAATTTAACTCTTTTTTTTATATTTTTTTCAGAGATAATTTTTATTTTAATTATTTGACAATTAAAAATTATTTATTAACTCTAATGGTTATTTAATAGGTCACGATGACATGTCTTGGCCAATGTTGAGAATATCAAACTGCTAAAACAACAAAAATGCCTTAGTATTGCACAACATATCGAAGCTGGGAATCTCTCATCCCTCCAGTTGTTTGAGAAATTACTAGATAAATACCAAAAAATCTTACTGATCTCACCTTGTCAGAACAAAAACTGTGATATGATCCTATGCCAGAGTTGCAGAGCCTGCTCAAACTTAAGTCATTGTGTTTCTACTCTGACTCTTATACAGGGAGAAGCATGTGAGAGATGGAAATTCAACTATTCAACCACGCCTTTCACCTTCATAATGCTAGGAAAGCCTGTGACTTCCCTCTGGCATTACTTCATTGTTAAGAGATCCAAAACATCTAAGAGTCTAATTCAAAATTGAAGAGTGGAGAAAATCTATAGGGGAATGAAAGTAATAAATAAGGACTTGGATACTATATGTTGTCAAAGTCTCACATCCATAGTGTAGGATACTCAGCAGAGTATTAAATACTTGGTTCTCTTCTTTTAATGGCTATCTTTCAAAAGTGGATTTCCCAATTAATTGAATGTTTATCAATTAATACCAGAGTTGATCATGTCTCAGAAAAAGTAACATATGAAGGATGAGAGTGAAGCTGAAACATCGACTCTTAAGTGTAATGACTTGATAGAGATGTAAGTAGTTTGGTTCTTCTCCCTTAAGAACTAGAAAGTAAAAGACAAATAGAACATGTTACAGTGGTTAAAATTAATTACATTTTAAGGTGCATAAAAAATTACTTATGCATCTTTTCATCATTTGAATATTACTTAAATTCCTCTTATTTTAACATTTAGACATAACTAAAGTGGGGATTAGTTTAAAATTTGCATATAAATGTATTTTCTAGAAACAGAAAAGGAGCTTTCTTATAAAGGTGTCCAGCTGATAGAAAGAAAGATGTAAGCATTTGAGTGCATTCCCAAAACTTTGTAGAAAATAAATTGTAAGTGCACGAGATGAAGCGTTTTGAGGAAGAGATAAATTATGTCAATTTTCTAATCGAGCAACACTAATACAAATACAATATTAATTTAACACAACCTTCTCCAAGTAATTGCCCGAACGAGCGTCCAACTTTTCCCTTAAAGACTGGATTTTGGACTTCGAGCTTCCTTAGCCCATCTGGGAGGAAGTATTTCATATTCTAGGACTGGCTCCAACTCATTGCTTTCTTCTTCGCCTAAAATGTCCTTAGAGAATGCATCTGGATTGGCCTTGATGCAGCTCTGCAGAGCAACAAAAGGATGTACACAGTCCGAGCCCTACATATTTGGAGCAAATCTCACATTCCAACCCATACAATAATACAGAAATCAAGATTTAAAAAATATAATACTTTAAATTTGCCCATATTGGTTGCTAATTGCTATTGCAGAGTATACGCGATCATTCAGTAATACAGACTTGCATATTACCACTGAATTCTTAATCACAAAAAATTATCTTGAAAAAGGGCACATACAATCTTCGTGGAGAGGTTTTAAGGTGCAAGAGTAAATTTTAACTCTAACGCAACATCATACAACAAGTTTTATACCTATTTATATAATATAATTTAGACATATTTCTAGTTGACTAGATTTCAATAAACCTCCTCACATTCGGTACTATTGCGTTTGGCATATAAATAACTTGGTGAGTGACCATCTTTAATAGATCAAGATAGAGTCTCATAATAACTTAAGAAGTGGATTTTAAATCTAACTCAAATTTGCAAAACAAGCTTACAAAGTTAGATTTACATTCACTTATATGTTGCAAGGTGCATCAATTGCCTTGTGCAGAGGTCAAGTAAACCAAGTCATAATCCAATCGTAACATTTGGAATGCTACGTTTTTAAGTACAAAGAGTTATACTTTGACTATCAGTTATAATTTTTGGCCTAATAATAAGCATTTCGATCCAACTACCGATATCAAAGTCAAGTTACAAGTTTGGTTCCCAATGGGACAATTATTGATGGAGAGACTGTTGCAGATAGCATTAATTATCCTGTGACATACAAGTCACAATCAAAGAGTTTGATTCCTATAGGGACAATTGCTAAGGAGGAGATTGTTGTAGGATGCATCAATTATCTCATGATAGAAGCCAAGTAGACCAAGTCATAATCGAAGAGTGACACTTGGGTTGCTACACTCTTAAGTAGAAAGAGTTGTGGTCTAATTCTCAGCTATAGCTTTCGTGTGATGGTAAGTGTTTGATTCAATTTTATATACTATAATTTAGTCATATCTCTATTTAACGCATAGACGAATTTAGTTATGATAAGATGTAGGTCTTGATCTAAACAATTTGGTACATCTAATGTATCTGCCTTGTGTGAAACGAGTATTAGGCAATGATCATCTTTCAAGTCAATAGACACCAAGTAAAGGCTAGACGATGTTTTATATGCTTTGGGTGAAGTTTTCCAACCACTAGACTTAACTAGTAGTAGCACAAGACACGACTATAGCTAACACATGTACACTAGACAAAACAAAGACTTGTAGAAGCACTAGACGCAAGTTCCACTAGACGAAGTGTGCAAGTATAGAAGATTCTTATGAAAGCCTAAGACGACAAACATACACTAGATGAAGTGTTCAAGACACAAGCCAAGTAGAATTCGACACTGTTTACAAGTTATGAACACAAGACGCATCTCCATGATGTAGTATAATCTAAAAGTTTACCAAGAACATCTTCCAAGGAAGATTCTGACATAAAGTATAACTCATTAATAGGTATATGCTCAATATGGTATTGTAAGCAGATGCAGAGACCTTACACATAAAGAATGTGGCTTACACATCTCTTTGTACTACAATCTTAGTCATGACCTTCTGATAAAGATCTAACACAAGATCCTCTAAAGCATGCAACCTGCAATGCTGATTTCTAGACATCTACAAAAGGAAGTTTTCCCATGCAATAAAGGTGAAGAATCCAAAATACAAGAAGTGGTTTTTGTGTGCATGTGAAAAAATCAGAAAAAGCTTCTAAATGTTTAGATATAATTCATCTTCTAAACAACTTAGAGAGTGAATCTTCTTTGTATATCCTTCACTGTTGTGAAATTATATCTCTAGAACAAGGAACGTTTATTTGATATCCACTGTTTTTAAGTGTGAACCTTATATCAAACAACTTCTATTGTATAGACTAGAAATATTTTGTATAATTAATTTAGGAATACTTTGTGTATTTGGTCTGGAAAGATTTGGTGTATTTGGCTTGGAAAGGCTTTGTATACTCCTTCTTAATCGCAAGGGGATATTAGTATGTAGTCTGAAGAGGTTTTGTATAGTTAACCTGGAAAGGTGTTGTTTATTTAGACAGCCAAGAGTAACTTACGTAGTTGTTGTTAGCTAAGAGTGGCAATACAAATACTTGTAATCTTGATTGCTTACTGGAACATGCTGCAGTTTGCAAAGGATAATTGGAAGTAGCTCAGGTTCGGAATGAACCACTATAAAATCTGTTTATTCATGTTGTTGTCTGTTACCCATTTGCATTTGTTATTGACTTTCTCTTTTAAAACATTTTGCATGTATTTTATAACAATCAGACGACCCCTTACAATGTCTAATGGCTGGCTTGGGAAAAGTTTTCTATAGTATTTTCAAAGCTCTACTCAAACTTTGTCTAATGGAGCTAACCTTGTCTTTCACTCAAATCAATGTAACATCTCCAACACCAACAATAGTTGAAAGAACACAACGCTCCAGTTCACTAATCTAATACCAAACAGGTTACGTGGGAAGCCTGATCAAGGTAGATATAGGCTGAAGTTGTGACCTACAAACAGCTAAATCAGTTCACTTCACACTTGTAATTGTACCTACATCTTGCTTCAGGAAACGACGCTATGCTATGTAATATCTAATGAAAGCAAAGTATGAAGTAAGATATACCTTTTCTTCAGAGGTACTCTTGAGAAAACACAGAAATGCCTCTGAGAACTCAGAGCCACAGGAACCAGTTCGTAAATCAGCAATGCAGGGGCATTCGAGAGCTTTCTGAGCCATTTCCTCAACAGACTGAAAATTACAGAATTTTAAATTTTTTCATTCATTCACTCGATTTCCAAGTTGAAAAGCAAAATACCGAAGCAATGCAAACCTCAGTGTGTTGACTTCCATATTCTGCAGCTTCTGCAATAATAATAATAATATAATAAAAAAAACACGGCACAAACTGAGATTTCGTTTCAGCCACACATTTACACAAACACGTGAAGTACGTGAGAAATGAAATATGGAAAAACAACCTTCTATCGCGGATTTCAAGGAAGCGGGTTTGGAGGTATCGGTGGTGGTGGTGGTTTGAGCCTCCGCCGCAGCTTCTGAGCTTTCAATTTGACCCATTTTGAACCCTGATTTCTGAGTACTCAATTCTGAACCTCTTTGGTTTTGTGGTGCATTGAAAATTCAAACTCAATTCTGAATTGGTATCTCCTCCTCTGCACGGAAACTAGTGTTTCTTCTATGATGTTGCACTTATATAAACGTCATAAAAAGAACTTAAGAATTAAAATGAATATTTTAAATTATTAGAATTAAAAAATTATTTTAAATATAATAGATTAAAAATAAATTTAATTCAAATTTAAAATATTAAAAAAAAATAAACACATACACAGGTGCTTTCATTTCTTAAAGTAAGTTTAAAAAATATATACTTGTATTATTTCCTTCATCTCAATAGATACGTGATCATTTTTATCTATAAAATTGATTTAGTCTTGAATATATAAAAAGCGTGACAGATGCATATAAAATTAGTGGAATCAATTTATTATAATAGTATAAAATTTAGGGATTAATTTGTCATGAATTGTAAAACATAACTATTGTACTTTTTTTTACATGGTAAAACTAAATCAGAATTTTGGTTCTTTTAATAGCTAAATTACCATTTATTTATCAAATTAATCATTTCCCTAATCAACAAGTAAAATTGTGGATATGTTGGTAAAGGAAGGGGAGCAGAGTAACCTTTAAAAAAATGTTTTTCTGAAACGCGTAATACAAAAATCTTTTCAACCTAGAAGTTCAGACCTAAAACATTATTTTAAAGAATCTATTACCAATAAAAAATTTATAAAATGTATAATTTATTTAAGATAATAGTTTGTTTATTATAACAATATTAATATATTCTATTTATGTTAGAATACAAAAAGGATTAGGTATAACAATTTTAACTCTGAAATCTTTTAACTTCTATTAATAAATGAGATAATTGAGTAAGTGCTAATTTTTAATAATTTTTCGTATAATTATTAAAAAATTAAAATTAATATGTAATTATGTTGAAGAAAATTATTAGGTATTTTAAATTTAAAAATTAAAAAAAATGTGTGGAAAAAAATAATAAAATTGACATTAATACGTAATAATATTAAAAGATAGCAGTCGGTTTTTTAACTTTACAAAGTAGAAAGTAATTATAAAATACTGCCTTTAATAATAATCACATATTAATATTAATTTAATTTTCTTTTAAATAAACATACATGAAATTTATTAAACATGTGCTTAAGTACCTTAATAAAATTGAAACAAAATTAATAAAATTAAAACTTTTGTATTAAGATTATCTTTTTCTTATAAGATGTTAATATTTATTGTATTAAACAAACTATTCACCTTTTATTGAGTTATACATTTAAATTTTATATTATTTTAATACATATTTGTATATTTATCTTATAATTATAATTTTTATTGACTTTGATGTATTTATTAAATTGTTTAATTCTAAAAAGGTCTTGAATCTACCATATATGTGTAAGTATTATTTTGCTTCCTCGACTGCGTTACTGAAAAGTAGGGATGATAATAAGGTTGGTACGGTTTAACTATTCTATCTCCATTCAAAATAAAAAATCATTTTTATCTCGAAATCAAAAATAAACATTGAGATAAATATATTCATACTCATATCGTCTTCATAGTTAATTTAAAAAGTTAAATATCACCCATACATGTATTGACAGAGATTCTTTATTAAAATCAAAATAGTTTTTGAGGATAACTGCAGATTTATTTCACATCCTAATGACAAGGATTTGTGTTATTGTAATATTTTTAAATGGACACTTTATTTTTAGTTAGGATATTACTTTTAACACGGCATCAGGTTCTTGTTATTTACGCCAAATCGTCTTTTTAGGGAATAATTAATATTTTTATCATCATATTTAATACTTCTTAGCGACCAAACTACATTCAAAGATGGACAGCTACATGTATTATATTATTTTTATAATATACATGCGATATATTATAGTTTAATATACGGGATAAATATAAAATAATTTATACTTTCAAAGTTCAAAACAGATTCTTAATTCAAAAACTAGATAATAATATACAAAATTTTTACTATAAAATATGATTCTTATCTAATGCAATGTGAAGAATACTGATAATTTTCATATTAGATAAAGAATTTTCATAAAACCTTTTTTAAATTTTGCTCACAAATGTTTCATAGATTTTTATATACTCATCGCCCAAGTGTAAGTTTCTTTTTTTACGCTTAATTGTAAAAAAAGTAATATGTGGTAAATTTATTAGTGTTTACAAAAATTATTTACAAACCACATTTATCATAGTTTTTAATTCATTGATCATGTAAAAATTCTTTAAGGTAGAGACAATAAACTTAATTATTTATTTCAATGCGACTATTTTAGTAGTACATTGATCATGTAAAAATATAGTTTTTAATTCATTGATCATGTAAAAACTCTTTAAAGTAGAGACATTAAACTTAATTATTTATTTCAATGCGACTATTTTAGTATAGTTCAATAAATCTTCCATTAAATTTATAAGTATAAAACATGTGTAAAATTCATTATTCTTTGAAGAATCAGTCTGTTACATATATGATATAATAAATTTCAACAATACATATATATGGTATAATAATAATAATAATAATAATAATAATAATAATAATAATAATAATAATAGCAGTAAGACTAAGATTAATGTTGATAATAATCTCAAAGCAATCATGTTCAGTTAATCAAACAGAACCAGAACTGGAGAAAATTGAGTTGGATTGACATGGTGTAAACACAGACATGCAGAGTTTTAACAGCTAAACATTTTCCTTTGCATTAACAAAGAACAACTACTCTTGGAGAAGATGATTGAAAAAGGAAAACAAATAAGAACAAAATACAGCACAAAAAGTTGCTAAGGCCTTGCCAGATACAAACTTTTCATGAAATTTCAATTAGTCAAACAGTATGTGCCGGCCAGAGTTTTGGATGAACCTATCACAATCCTCAAACTCATTGAAATTCCTTTATTAAATCTTAAACAGTAAGCAGATTTCAATGGCCAATATAATACAAATGAACAAGTTAACCACCCAACATAAAGAAGAGACATTATCGTCTCCTAGTTGCCTATGCAACCAATATTAAACCTCAATAAAACATCACATCTTCCAAACGAACAGCACACAAACAATTAGAAAATTCCCTCATTTGTCACCACTAGGAAGCATCACTACACCATGCCTTATTTTAAAATTCTTTGGCAATAACTAGTGAAACTTTATGGTTCATATGTCCTATACCCTCCTAGTCAATGATCCAAAGCTACTAACTTTTCCATACCCTTTTCAATCTTTGCTCAATATCTCACAACACCCTCTTCCATTACAATGATCATGGAACCAAATCCAACTTCAGATCATAGTATGGACTGGTTTGAAGGTTCTGTTTCTTTCTTTCCACTTCCACCATTCTTAGATGATCCATATAACTCCAGTGACATCCAAGAGTATCAGCTGTGGGATCAAGACATAACCAGCCACTATCAAACTGATGCTAATATCAGTTCCCCTAATGCCACCAACATTGCTCCTTCTAGCATAGCACCACCTGAGCCTTGTGGCTCTAACAACCTTCCACTCTCTGATTTGCCCAAGAAAAGAAATGCCACTGATGATTCAAGTCTCAGACCACCTCAAAACCACAAGCACAAGAAAATCAAGAGCAAACCAATGAATAATGAAGCAGATAGTGGAGATGCAGAAGGCACAGCAACAGTTAGAAAACCTGGTGGGAACAAGAAAGGTGCTGCTAAGGGCGTAGCAAATAACTGCAACAGCAAGGAAGGAAGGTGGGCTGAACAGTTGCTCAACCCTTGTGCTGCAGCCATAACTGGTGGAAATCTGACCCGTGTGCAACACCTCTTGTATGTTCTCCATGAGTTAGCATCACCTACGGGTGATGCTAACCACAGGCTTGCAGCACATGGCCTTAAAGCACTCACACACCACTTGTCATCTTCTCTAGCTTCTACCTCTTCAGGGTCTATTACTTTTGCTTCTACTGAGCCACGGTTCTTCCAAAAGACACTGCTCAAGTTCTTTGAGGTTAGTCCTTGGTTCTCTTTTCCAAACAACATAGCTAATGCTTCCATCCTTCAAGTTCTTGGGGAAGACAATGACAACTCACGCACCCTTCACATCCTTGACATTGGAGCCTCTCATGGCATGCAATGGCCAACATTTCTAGAGGCCTTGAGTCGCAGACCTGGTGGACCTCCTCCACTGGTTCGCCTCACTGTGGTCACTGCTTCTTCCACTGAAACTGACACCCCATTTTCTATTGGTCCTCCTGGTGACAACTTCCCATCTAGACTCCTTGGTTTTGCTCAGTTAATGAACGTTAATTTGCAGATTAAAAGGCTAGATAATTGTCCATTACATACACTGAGTGCTCAAAGTGTTGACACCTCCCCGGATGAAATCTTTGTGGTGTGTGCACAGTTTAGGCTGCATCAGTTAAGTCACAATAGCACTGACGAAAAGAGTGAGTTTCTGAAAGTGCTGAGAAACATGGAGCCCAAAGGGGTGATACTAAGTGACAACAACATGGAATGTTGTTGCAGTTGTTGTGGGGATTTTGCCACCGGGTTCTCTCGAAGGGTGGAGTATTTGTGGAGGTTTTTGGACTCAACAAGCTCAGCCTTCAAGGGTCGTGAGAGTGATGAAAGGAAAGTGATGGAAGGTGAGGCGGCAAAGGCATTGACAAACCAGCGAGAGATGAATGAAGGGAAGGAAAAATGGTGTGGGAGAATGAAAGAAGCTGGCTTTGTGGGGGAAGTACTTGGTGAGGATGCAATAGATGGAGGTAGAGCTTTGCTGAGAAAGTATGATAGTAATTGGGAGATGAAAGTGGAAGATGACAATAGAAGTGTAGGACTGTGGTGGAAGGGGCAACCAGTTTCTTTCTGTTCCTTGTGGAAGCTGGATGGGAATGATCAGAGCTCAACATTCACATCATGATGAAGCATCACTTAGAATTCAATACAAGTTTATATCAAACAGTTTCTAGTGAGGAAACTTTTTTCACTGCTTGTTAACAGTAAACAAGTATGGGAGGAGGAAAATTCTTCCACTGTCAATTTTCTCCACTTTGTAAAATTCTTGATTATGTAACTTTTTGTAATACGAAGAAGGATGCAAATTATTTCGTCTGTGCTTTGTAATGACTGGTAACTGTTAAGTAGATAGTGCTGTTTCAGAGTTTAGCATCTGTTGTTCTTCAGTTACAAATCTGAAATTAGATCTATATCATAAGCCAACAAAAATTGCACATGGGGTATACGAAAAACTTCGTAGTCCATTCGAGCTCAATAGTTTATTTCAATAAACTTTATTTTAATTTTCTTTAGTTCTCAATAGTTTGTTTTACAGAAGCTATTTTAGTAATTAGTTAAAATGAAAAGGTTAACAAGTTTCGTAGTAAATTTTATTAGAATGAAAAATTGAAACTAATATACAATTAATTCCTCTGTTTATCCAATTACACTTTGTTAGTCCACATGGAGTATACTCGTCAATCAACTGCTACTTCTAGACCAACTTTAAATTGAAAAACATTTTATTTTCATTTTTATTTTCTTTTAATCATTAAAATATTATCTAGTTTTCTTTTCCTTTCTAATTTAAAAAAATTATGAGAAATCATTTTTACTATTTTTAATACTGCATTTAAAATTTTAATAATTAGAAAAAAAATCATTTTATGAAATCAATAAACCGTAATATTTGCTAATGAAAAAAAAAAAAAGGAGCAAGAGGCACAGCAAACAATCCAAAGGCTGACTTGAGTGAATACCTGGTTATTACATACCAGCATCGGTTTTTACTTCTTAACGTAGGATTTACAAGTTTACTCGTGAGATTACCTTTAGTCCAGAAAGCACAAGAACATATCAGAGTTCATTCTATAGGTGTTAGGCAAATAACTGCAACTGAAATAACAGGAAAATCTTGCAAGGTTTCCCAAAATGACCTGGCAGAGTGAGAAAGTGAGGAAGCTACGAATTAACCTCGACCAACCTATTTACGCCATATCCAAATAACGAGTTCACAGGAAACAAGAGCAAGGCTAGTTTTTCCCAAAAACTCCATATTCCAGATAAAAGCACATTTTTCTCATTAGCAGGTGTTAAGTTTCCTAGCCACAGGAGTGAACAGAACTTTCAGCCAGTGTCTGTTCATGATTCAAAAATCCGCACTGAATTACGAATCTCCTGACGACAAACAGGACATTTAGGTGCCACTTCATGTTCAACTGATATGGCACACCCTTGGCAACACACGAGGTGGCCACATGGGATGAAGACAGAACGCCTTCTCCTCATCAGACATATAACACATAATTGTCCATCTGGAACATTTTCAATCTCATCATCCACCTGAGGTTCAACATCACTCACTGCTTGCCTTTGTTGCCGGAGCTGCCTCTGTAGCTTCCACTGTTTCCACTTATTCCAGTTCCTGAAAATCAGCAGGGTGTAATTGCCTTCAATACAACTGTGTCTCTAATCACGCAAAATTACAAATAATATCACTGCAAACCATTTCCACTATTCTGATTATTATCAAAATTAAGGTTATCAAAGTATGCCAACCATATTAAACAACCAGTCAGTCTATAACACAATCATTAAGGCAGTTTATCAAACCAGGAAAATCCATTTGTTTCAGAAAATTCTAAAGCCAGCCATAATTAACAAAGTGCAGAATATCACAGAAGTAACATAATAAATGGACAGATAAGTCAAACCACATACCTCGCAACTGCATAGCCAAGGATCCCAACTGACATCGAACCGAGAGCAATGCCACCCCACAACAGAATTTTTGTTTTGATGGAAAGATCCGCTATCATCTGATCTTTGCTCAAGTCAGATCTACAAAAGAGATAACAAACATAAGCAGCACTTCCACAGGCTGAATCATTTACTAATATTTACCGAGATATATGCACTCAAATAATCAACTTGAAGGGGGAAAATAAGAAATTCAGTATCACTCATTACTGCGCCACCAAATCAAAGTCTTAGGTTTATCATTTACATAAATAATTTATACTTCACAAATGGCACCTGCACCTCTACATGTTGGCACAAAAATTCAAACGAGTTTGATCAAAACCACATATTCATGGATCCCAACTCATCATTCATGGTCACCCATGAGAATTAATTAATTAATCATAAAATTAAAATAGGCATAATATTTCTACTAGTAAAGTGACATTTCCCCTAGAATGTATCCTAATGGATACTGAGGTACGAAGAAAGGAGTAGTGTTATGCTATTGTCAAATGAAACAATCCCCTCTATCATACTAACTTTATAACGAACAATACCAAATGGTAGGGATATTTTCATGATCAACAATAGTTTATTGCAACTAAAACAAACGTACAGAAAATATGGTAGATCTTTGCACGACTTAATTTCAGCAACTCCATTATTTAGACTGCCAAAGCCAACAGCAGTGATATCTTTCCCCAATGGAAGTATTTTCTCTTCATCTAGCAGTCCGACCTGCAGTTAAGAAACATATGATAACATTTCAGCAAATGTGATACACCAAAGATCAACAATTTCACAAGAGAGCGCCAAAGAAGCAAAACACCATAATAGACTAATTGGAGTGAAATAGTACAAGTATTGAGCAATAAAATTACTCAAGATTATGCTATCCACTGCAAATAAGCAGTGAGAATATCAACTCACCGGATATTCATGCCCAAAAAGTGCTTGCAAGAAAGTATAAGGAGAAGCATTTATTGGTTGCAACTTATGATAAACTGTCGTCAAAGGCAACGGATGTCTTGAACCATCCATGTTGACAACAACATACTCAGTAGATGGCCACCGTCCAACATCAATTAGAACAAAAGGCACCTACAATAAAGATAGTTAGAATATCTAGAAAACATTTCATATTATCACTATTGTATCTAAAATTATTTAAAGTAGCTTACACGATCCTTTCTGAGTGGGGCAGGACTTTAGTTGTTACATGGAATGATTTTCATATTTCAATATATGTGTGTGTGCGCGTGCGTAAATAAAACTTACTGCTTTTCATTTTGTAAAACACCATTACAATACATAAAATAAATTAATATTCTATTTTTTAATTCTGAGCTTGAGCTCTTTTTTCCTCCCATGCATTTCCTGTAATTTGAATATATAATGGGCCAGTTTGTCTAAACTTAAAATAAGTGTTTTTGAAATAAGCAATTTCTAAATAATCACTTATTTGAGAATCATAAAGAATTTGCTTATTAAAAAGAGCAGAAAACTGCTTATTTTTTAAATAAGCAGCTTAGACAAACACATAAAGAGAGCAGAAATATTCTTATTTTATTAAAAATTTAAAAAATAAGCACAAATAAACTCACCCATCATATGTCCTAGCTATTAAAGCAAATCAAGATCAAAGGTGGAACAAAGAAAAGAGAAACCAAAAGACACATGATAATCATTCCATACAAAATAATAGCCAATAGCAACAGCTAGTACCACAAAGGTGTTGTCAGATAAAGTCATGGCCACTAGTCACAACAAGAAACTCACGATTGAATAGGAGTAGAGTAACAGATAAATTGTTAGATCAAATACTTACCACTATATCAAAAATATAACTGATAATCAGGATATAAATCTTTCTATTAGAATGTACCAATCCAAGTGTCATGATTCAATTGTGACTAGGCCTACTTGACCTCCATCACGGGACAATTAATGTCATATGCAACATCAATGCCCTACTATTATATCATCAAACGGTGGCCAATCCTTGTCCAAACCTCAGCCCATCCGTTTTTCAATCAAATCCTAGTAGCCCACACATCTTCGGGCCAAGCTTGCTCCTTTGCAACTTCCTCTATGCTATAACTTTTTGTCTGTCAATTTATCTTCTTTTCTTCCATTTATTTTTTTTCTTGTGTTACTATGTTCTAGTTCAACTATCCATCTGTTTGTATTTTCCTGTTTATTCATTCGGTAACTTTCCATCTTTATTCTATCACCTAATAAAATCCACATACAGACAACTTCTATTTCATCTTTCAACTTTTTTAACTATTGACTTTAATTTTTCAATGTGAAACAATTGGATGACTTATGGCATATTTGGTACTGTATTAGTGACATGTTCACACCAAACAAGAAGCAAATAGTTTAAGCTCTCATGTCTATGAGTAGAATTGACATGACTTTTCTCATTAAAATCAATATATAAACACAAATTAAATGCAAATGAAAAAGCATTCATATCCTCCTTTTATGGGGGCTAGGGATAGGGGCAACTGAAAGAAAATTCACAAAATTGACTAATAGTTATTCTTGAGAGGCTAGTATGATGTCTTAATTAATTTTATAATTATTTAGGTCTGCACCAAGAAAAGAAATCATTTACAGCAAAAGTGGTGTTTGTGATGGCTAATTCAAGATTGAAGAAGAAGAAGGATATTAGGAAAATGAAAGACTATATAACATTGATGATCTTGCTTCTAATGATGAATGGATTGTTGAGGAGAATGAAGCAAATTCAAGTTTAGATGCTTCAGATGAAGACACCGTAGTTGAAGTTGGAGAATATGAAGATGCTAGTAGATGTGGTATTGTGAAGACACCGTAGTTGAAGTTGGAGAATATGAAGATGCTAGTAGATGTGGTATTGTTGCACCTATGGATGATTTGGAGGTTGCTCCAATTGCCAATAATGATGAAGATCATGGAGATGACACAAAAATGAAAATGAAGATCATGTGGAGGAGGACGATGATTATCCTATGTTTAATATGAAGGATTTTCTTAGATAGTTTGTATTAAACATTTATTAATTTATCAGTTGTTTTATGGATGAACATTTTATGAATTATGAACCTATTTTTAGTTGTCTTAGATAGTTTGTTTGTATTAAACATTTATGAATTTATCAATTATTTTATGCATAACCATTTTATGAATTATGAACCTATTTTTAGTTGTGTTATGTATTGAATCTTACTACTTAAGACTTATTATTGTGTATGAGTTATTTTTATCATCCATATTATTTTTAATGGATTGCACATGTTTATGAAAATAATTTTTATATACTAATAACTTTTATGAGTCGATTTATGATCCTCGAGTTCTGATTTTTTTATCCCCTTTCCAATCCTCTTTCGATCCTCAAGTTTCACAACACTGGATATTACTATCTCTCTACCCCTCCAACCCTTCACATTGGAGCTCAAAAAACAGGAGAGTGACAGTATCTTTGTTAACTGCAGTAATTTAACTATATTTAAAGTCCTTTATTACTATTAATTAGCTCATGTTCTAGCCATTGCAACTGAAAGTGGATCCTGTCTGAAATGCTGAGTTGGTGTTACCAACCTAGGCCAAGATCAGCTGAAGAATATCCATTGTGCACAATCTTTTGCAGCAAGAGATTGTACTAAATATAGTATATCATTAAAACAATAAATAAAACTACTAACTGATTATGGATATAAAATAATCTAGTAGGATATATTTACTGCACAAAAAAGAGAGTCTTCTTTGTGGTCAACCCTACCCAATTATATATACCAACCGGTATCAAATTTCACCTCATGAAATACAAATCAATTCACAAGATTATACCAGAATTCTTTTTATACATTATGAACCTCAACATTTAACAAAGTTATGCACCCATTACCTTCCTTAAAGATGTAGACTCTTGCTGTCTCCAAGATCTTGCATATATGGCTCGAAGATCAGAAGTCCATCCAAATAATCCTTTCCATTCATTGTATATACACTTCACGATAATCAACACAAAATAAATAAATTAGACTTCTAATTAACAAATTGCAAGACATTTAAGCTGAAATTAAATTTATATTTTCTACAACAATGAAAAAGATATTACTCCTTTAAGACATAAAAACTTTTCATCTAAATTAATCAAGAACAAGAGGAGGCATGTCAATACTTAAATATCCAATAACACCTCATGGCCAAAACATCAAAAAGTAACCTATCCATAAAATGAAAGGAGAACTGTATTGGTAACACTCTGAAGTCGTACTTTAGAAGATGAAGTGCAATTAATATTATGATAGATAATTAAAACAGTTAGATTTTAACAACTTTGTAGTTTAGTACACATACGCATATAGTGTGTTTGAAGTGCAGTTATACATAGACACACACTGAGGGCTTGGGTTGAGTTAGCGGAAGTAATAGTGTGTTTGAAAAGACAGCGAGTCACACTAAACGCCAACAACCCATGAGAGATGGACTTAAGTTTCCGAAAAGTAGGAAACAATTGATGATGTGCTAGAGGAACCTTTCATTGTGCCAAATGCCAATCCAATATGTAGGGTTGTCCAAAAGTAACTAATCTAAACTAACTTTAATAACCGAACTAAATTAACTTCAACAAAACTAAACTATTTTAAAATAAATTGAATCTAAACTGTCCTCCAAAATTAGTTTTAACAGTGAACTATTATAGAACAAAGTTCAGTGCTATAAAAAAAAGTTTATGTTGTTGGTTTCACAGAATTTTTGCTAATTTTTTATAAAGCAGACTTGGTGTCCAACTTATGATGTTTAATTGGAGATAGGATTTCTTAAACTCCCAATTATTCTCATTATTTCTGCAGCCTTGACGTATAATGAACAGTGGAATATTTTAATAACCACTATATATGCATATGGTATTTTGCATGATTATTGTTAAAATAGTTAATTTAAAAAAAAATATGCATAGTTAATCTATCTTTAAACTTCCCTTTTTAAACAGTTCAGTTCAAAGCAGTGAAAGAGAAGGAAAACCAATTCAATTTAGTTGCATGGTCCATTTTACAGTTCTATTCAGTTTGGACAAATTACTTTTACAGTTCAATTCAATTGTTACCAATTTGGTTAAACTCAGTTCAGTTCTTTTTTAACACCCCTACCAATAAAAATGCTCAAATTACAGGTTCACCAGTGATCTAAAACATTAATAACCACTAAACATTCACCCCAAGATTTCGAATAACGCACTTTAAGATGGCGAATTTTAGACAATCGCACATTAATCTCAACAAATTCGAAAGAGAAAAAAAAAAAAGAATTACCGTTTGCGTTCTTTGAAGGATGACGCCTTTATCACCGGACTCGCGAGAAACCAAGACGCCGGGTCTGAGGGTTTTCCAGGAGCCATCGACTGCGGACTTGGCATCAACGGTGCCGCGGACAATTACGATTGTGCCACCGTCGGAGTTAGAGTCGGCGTCAGAGGGAGTATCGGCGAGGAGTGATCGGAGGTCAGAAACGGAGAGGTGAGGGGCGCGGCGGAGCTTGCGGAGGGCGGCGGAGGTGGCGGAGAATTTGAAGAGGGTGCGGATGGCGGCGTAGGCCAAGGCGAAGCCCAAAACGGCGCCGTCGAAGGAAAGGGCGAGGTGGGAGAGAAGGGACACCAAGGCTTGCTCTCGATGGGACATTGATCATTCATTCCTCACACCAACACGCACTCTGCGTTTTTCGCAATATCGTTAGATCCACGACGTCGTTTAGCTTCTTCTACAACATCTGAATCTCTATAATCACAAGGCATTTCATTCTAGAAATTGTTTCACCAATAAACCCTGGAAAAAAAAATTCTTATGCAAGCACTTCCAAATTAATTACCATACTCAACCTTGTTTATAGGGCATAACCTAGTTTTCCGTTTTTTGTTTTTTATTTTCAGTAATTCCTAAAATATATATTTAAAATTATGTATTTATGAATATATTATATTAATGAATAACACTATAAAAATAGGTAGTTTATTAATAAACAGAAAAATGTAGTTAAATATTAATAATTTGAACTTTAATTTGTGCTCTCTTATTTTTAAATATATTTTTAAAACTTAATCATTTTAAATTTTTAAATTTAATTTATAGAAATAAAATAGTATTTGTTATCACGTATTATAAAAATTGAGATATTTTGGTGATTAATTTAATAAATTTTCGTTTAAATTATGTTTATTATGAATGGTTTTTATGAAGTTGTTTTTTATTAAGTATAGTTTTCTTTACCTTGACTTCATAATGTAATATGCCCAATATTTAACTTAACAATATCATTTATGTCTTTTCGTAATTTTTTTGGGTAAACTGTAATAGGGTATAAAAATTGAAAAGAAAAATAAGGATTTTATGAGAAAAATAGTCATCTTATTGTTTTCTTTGGTATGTTCCTAGGTTAATTTTGTTTTATTTTAATTATTTTCTGGCGCCATTAACAATTTTATAATCTATATGCATAAACCTGTATCCAATGTCTAAAAGTTGAAAACAGGAAAGGGATTTGATTTATTAAATTGTGTCTAACTTAATGACATGAAATAAAGTATTTTTTTAGTGATTTGAGAGGATTGTTCCGACATCTATATCAATTTGTTATCATGTGTCTGACAATAAGAAGAATATCATTTTCATAGACTCATAGACTCTGTTTTTTTAATATGCAACTTTACTTTTATTATATTAAATTTATGTTGACTCTTTTTCTCTGTATTTTTTAGTTTGGACACAATTGTGACCTTGATAATATGGTGAATAACTTTTGTTCAGGCAATTTGTTGTAAATTTTTAAAACTTACTCCAATTTGTAAACTGTATATATTGCAAGCATGTAACAATTGTGTGAAAACATTGATAAGTGAAAACTTTTGAAACTTCTATTAATTTAACTCTTAATTTTTTTATGGGTCACAACCTCTTTTGGATTCGAGATCTCCCCCATTAAAAAATTTATATTACATCATTAAAAGTAAAATACAAAATAGTTGTTTGAATTTGTTTATGCATCTTCCATTCTTTAACTTGTAATTGTAGAATAATCATGCTAAATCTAAATGTTGTCATCACCTCCTTCCCTCAATTGATGAAAATTTTATTTTTCAATTAATTGACTCTACTTGGGCGTAATATATAATTTTTGTCATCCCTCTTTTCAATGTCCACCTATCTTTTAGTATTTAATCAATTTATCGTGTTATGACTCTATTTTTAAAAAGTTATTAAAATCACCATGATATTTCAATTCTTATTGCACATGATAACTGGTATTGTTTTATTCCTTTCAATAAAGTTTAAAAAAATTAAAATTTTTAAATTTAAGAAAAATGTATACAAAAACAATAGAACATAAATTCAATTTAAACTTACTAATTTACTCATAAAATATTACTTGTGTATTATTATATTTTTTAAAACTAATTAATTAAATCGTAACTATATATACATAAAATTAATTTTTTTATTTTTAAATATATACATATTGATTTATTTTATTTAATAGATTAACTATTTTTGTTATGTTATTTATAAATATAATCTATAAATAAATTTTTATTTTTAAAATTCTTAAAATACAAAAAAAAAAAAGAAAACAAAATCACTTTCAAAGAATTCTGACCTGTAAAATAAACCGGTCAAGTTTGGTAATTGATTTCGTAAATGATTCCTTTCTTTTTTTTGCTATTAATAAGGGTTTGGTTGGAAAAAGCTTGATTGATGAACTTAAAAAATACAAAACCCTAGTTTCTCTTTCTATCAACACTGTCAAAAAGTAATCCAAATTGCTGTTAATGATGCCATGCATGTCACTTTGATTACAGCTACTCTCCATCTCCAATCTAAATATCATGACTTACAGCTATTTAGTTCCTTCCTCAGCAATGTGAACACTTTGAAAATACCTTACTTCCATACTCCTGAATCTCCTTTTTCTACCTTCCTTTTCACCTTTATATACTTTCTCTTCTTCTTTTCTGTCCATTCTTTAAACCTTATCACTTTTTGGCCGGCTCTTTCTCCATCATTCAATCTCACATACATGCATATCACCTTTTCTTCCCACTATAAATTCTTTTCTCATAACCTCAAACTTTCTTCACACACAAAAACTAACTCACTCTTACTTTGCTTCACCTCCAAACTATGGCCACCACCACCTATGCTTCTTCTTCTTCATCATCATCATCTTCACAAAGATCATTGGGCATGGTGTTGGCGTTGGTCTCAGCAGTGGTGTTGTCTCCCTTATATGGGAGTTCAAGGAGCGATAGGAGGTACTATGAGTCAAAATGGAGCTCTGGTGGTTTTGTTCTTCCTATGCTTCTTGCAGGTCTCATCATTGCCATCAGAACAACTTCTTCATCTGTGTCATCATCATCATCAACAACAAGAGCCTCCTTTCTACCATCTCCTGAGCCTTCATGGGTGCTCAGAGTTGGAAGCTCTTCTTGGGGTTTGGGGGGGATTTTGGTTATGCTCATGCTTGTTCTTTACTGGCAGGCCTCAGTTCAAGAATTCTTTTGGAAATAGAACCATGAAATGACTTTGTTTCTGTGTGTTGCGTTTATGAATGTATTATATTTTGAAAGTAATAATATGAGAAACTCAGAGTTATGCATGGTAATTTTCAGCTTCTGATTTCGTAGTTTGATACCTCAAGAGCTTAAACTGATAGCAGAAATAAGTTACATATGACATATACTTGATTCTCGTACTGTGTTTTGTGTTTAGCTTGGTATTTCTTGTTGTTATGATTATATCAGTGCATTGTGCATTTTGTTACTGATATATTGAAATTCAAAACTATTTTATAATTGCAATTTTTAATTAAAAGAAATTATTGTGAAGACCACTTATAATAACAACTTTTTAATAAAGAAAATATATAAAAGAGGACAATTACTTATTGCTGTTTCTTCTACCACCTGCATAAGATCTTCAATTTAAAAGACTTTGTCGGATTAGACAATGAAAAACTTCAAAAACCTTGTTGTTATAAAATAAAAGAATAAAGTGGTCATTTTCATATAAATAGGGTACAGGCAAAGATTATACGGGTGTAGGAAGCGATGGCCGAAAGAGATTACTGCAATGGTTTTAGGTAATTGCTTTCTGTAACCCCTTAATTTGAAACTGCACCCCCTGAACTGGAGCTACTCTCCACATTTTATCCTTAATTAAAGTGACTTTAGAATTAACTATATCGGAATTTTTTCCTAGAACACTTTCCAGAATCTATAAAATACATTCAAGAATATGTTTTCCAGAACATGATGAAATTTCTGAAATAAAAATTCATGAAATATGTTTCAAAACAAGTTTTTCGGTACAGAAACAAACTTTTCAAAATATATATAACACTTTCAAAATACGTTTTCTAAAATGAGTTTTTAAAATAGATTTTTTTTTGCTCTTTTTCTAACTACGTGTTTTCCTTCTTTTCTTCTTCTTATGAAACGGTGATGGTGTAACAACGGTGGTGGTACAGTGAGAGAGGAGTGAACAGGACAAGGGTCATTTAATTCAATTGTGAGGTTCAGGTTCAAAATTGAGGGTTGCAAGAAGCAATTGCCATGATTTTATTGTTACGTCCATGAGTGGATTTCTACAATTTAATCATGATTTAACCCATCAAACCCAAACATTGAAATAAATCTAGTTAAAATTTTGAGTTTGACTTAAATAACAAACTCACAGCTTTTTAACTACTAAAAAGTTTGGAATGAAACTGAAGTAGTGAACGAAAACTGAATTGATTGGAATCAAAGTGAGTGCAGATAGGAAAAGATGTGGTGTTGGAGCAATGAATATCCCAATCCCAGGATAAAAAGATTTTGATGTCACTTTTGAAATCTGAAGGTGGAGTTAGGTTAGATTATTATTCAGTTTCTAGAGCTTTGGAATCTCTACGTCATTCTTTCACTATTTCACGGGAAAAAATATTCACAAATCTACCATTTGCTGATCATGCTATGCTTACTTTTCAATGTGAAGTTCAAGATTCTTCCAACCACTCCCCAAATGGCCGTTTACCATCATTTATTAACAATAATGTTCTGGTTACAATGTTGAGTTTTATTTCATGCCACCATCAGAATTCTCACATGGGTCATGAAAAATTAATACCACTCTTAGTTTTGTAACAAAGTTTTATCATGATTTGTCTTTTGGTATATACGTATGCAATAGTTGAACATAAAACATTGATATTGTATTTATTTTATATTTAAATAAGTCTTTATAGTTTATATAGCTTGGTAATTTCTTTTTGGAATTTGTAACTTTTTTTTTTTTTACTTTTATTCTTACATTTGACCTAGAATATTGTGTTTCTAGTTCTTCACCAGTGTTTATGAGGAGGAAAAGTCACTAGTTTCATATCTTTGACAATTAAAAATAAAAAATTGAAGACAAAACAGTTCTTAAATTGTCATGTTTATGCAAAATATATTTAATTTTTTAATATATTAAACATTCCTTAATCATGGAAATAAAATAAAAAATGAAACCGATGCTCTTTAAAATTTTTATCTTTTACTTAAAGAGAAAATAACACTACTTTTTAATGAATGCACACATTCCTACCATTGTCCAAAACAATAGTTGGGCCCACGGCTATTAGCTTAATTCCAAGAGGATTAATGTTAAGATAAGACTTTATATTTAGTTGCATATATTTAAGTGTTATATTTCTGTCAAAGTTTGGTCTTTATAATAATGTAAAATAAAGTCTGGCACTTGATTTGGCACTGGTTTCCGAAGCAAAGTATTATTTATTAAAATTGATAATCTTATACTTTAGTCCAATAAACTTTTTTTTTTTTTTTTTCAATAGGTTTTAAATTCCTGGTCCCGCGAGTAAAGTTTATCCGAGGTCCCAATTTCCTTAATCCCTATTCAATAAACATGCATTATTGTTAATCTAGTTATGTTGGTTGGCTCTAGATGTGCTTTGTCATCATTTTGCCTTTCGGAATGTGACCACTAAAATAAAATCCGACAAAAATAGTTATATTTCAACAACTTTAACTTAAAAGGATTCAACAAGTTAACTTAAATTGTGAAATGTACAGTGGAATTTAATTTGAATACGACAGCTATACATGCTATACATGATGAACTGTTACTGTAGATGCCGCTCTCAGTACGCTATTACAACGTGTTTTCTTTTTAAGTTGTCTTGTTCTTTACTTAACCAAACTGGAGATAAATCCAACATTAAAGGACAAGAAAAAAAACATAAATAATGTACTGTTATATTCTTCTAATAAAATTTCAAGAAAATTAATTTCATAGAGTCATGAATCATGATTGGTAAACACAGTAACAATATATAAGAATTATCCTCCCTCCTAAATTTTCATTTTCTTTCATTTCACTGGTAAATTCTTCTATTTTTTTTAAACTACAATGTTTCCGATCTTACAAGCCATTCTCCATGTGCATGACACTTTTGACCAGAATCTGCTTAGAGTTCAAGTCACCGATTTAAAAAATCTCGAAAGTTTTATTTTTTATTTTTTTTCTCTCTAGCTAACAAGTTCCCTGGAAGTGCAGCTCAATCAACCATAAACACAAATGGAAGAAACTCCTAGAGTTTCTACCGTGTTCAAGACTCGATAAAACCAGAACTCTAGAATCGAAGTGGGTGGGATGTGTAATAAATGCATAAGGAGCAACTAGATAAAATAAACCATTTCAGCACATAATTGAATGGAGTTAGCAAGTTCATAGTAGTGAAACATAGTTGTTCTGTACAAATATTTGTATATACATAGCTGTAACTAAATTTTTTTGATGAATATAAGATAGGAAATCCAAGGTGGGGTCAACTTCTTGAGCCAACCATGGTACTGGCAGAATTTCCCATGCTTGATACGGTTAGCCCTCGATCATACATACGCTGGATTTCTTCCCTGTATTCTGTAAGATACTTGTCAGGTATGGCAGGTGTGAGTTCAATAACATCTCCCATCTTCAGCTTGCTATTTGGATCACTCACAGGCTTGTGATTCAGCCTTGGCCTCAACTCTTCCTTCAATGGGAACCTATATGTTGTCAACCTCGAGCTTGCACGTCCAGCTCTTTCCAACAAATCCAATATGGTTGAGTTTGCACTGAATTCTTGTACAGACATCTGCACATGCATTCAAACACAGCCACAGTTATAACAAATCCAACTTTGGTTGGCACAAAATGAAAATGTATGTTCTACTTTCCACATTTTTAACACCACTATTTATTCGACCATTGAACACCACAACAACAAAAGAAACATAAATTCCAAAACATAAGTATGTATAGTTGATTTAACTTGTGGAAGAATTTTTATTCATTTTACCTTCATAATTTCTTGTCTTATAAATGCACGTGGAGAAGGTTAAGACTGACTTATCAAATAGCATTGTCTGAGTAAGCTAATAACTCTGAAACATAAATTACATAAAGTAGAAGCACAAACCTTGTCATTTTCTATCATGATAACAAACACAGGTCCATTCTGACCACAGTCAGGCCTATAGGAATATGGGCAATCAGCAGCATGGGAAGGGAACTTGCATGGGGGCTTGACTGAATCACCATATCCAACAGATGAACAATCTCTATTCATTGCTTCGCACTGCCAGGTAACAACCCATCGAGCCCACTCCACCATCTGAAGCACAAATGAGGAATGCTGGCAATCATCTTCCTTGTATCTCCAGTGGGCTGCAAATCCAAATTCTGCTTGCAAATGCATATCCTTTGTTCGAATCTGTACTTCGAGGGGAACATTGCCTTCACCCATCACCACAGTATGCAGAGATTGATATCTGTGAATTATAAAACCAAAAATCAGATGATGAGTCTGCAAACTGAAAATATACATCCCAACTACAGAGCCACAACATACCCATTGAACTTGGGGCGACATATGTAATCTTTCAGCTTTCCAGGCACCTCAGACCATAACCGATGAACAGCTGCCAAGGCTTTATAACAGTCTTCTTCCTTGTCAACAATCAAGCGCAGTCCATAGATGTCATGGATATCATCTATGGTAAGTTTCTTCCTATACAGACAAACAAGGAAATGTGAGACATTGAAGTGTACAAACAGTCAAGCCAGGTAAAACTAATGCATACTTCTAGTACTATATTTTCATTTAAGGAAAAGAAACAGAAGTTAAAACATTCAGAAACTATATAAAAAGTAAGGGAAGGTGAAGCATACTTCAACATTTTGCAGTAAACGCTGTACAAGCTCTTGTGCCGCCCAGAAATGACATAATAAGATATGCCTTCATCTTTAAGGGCTTGCTCTAATCTCTCTATCGCACTAGTAATCATTGCATCATCGTACGACTCCACAAGCTTTGAAGAAAGCTCCTCATGCTGGCTTGGGTTGAGATGCTTAAAACACAAATTTTCTAATTGCTCTTTCCAGTTAGAGATTCCTAAGCGATTGGCCAATGGTGCAAAAATCTCCAAAGTCTCCTTTGCAAACCTCTGCCGCTTGGTCACTGGCAATGCATCTAGTGTCATCATATTATGCAACCGATCTGCCAGTTTAATGAGGACAGCTCTTGCATCTGCCATGGCAAGGAACATAGTATGCATGCGGTCCGCTTCAACTGACTTGCAAGCGGTGTTATTTTCTCGAGCCAGCTTGCTTAAGTGGCTCAATTTAGATACCTTAAAAGGAAAAACCAATAAGAAAAATTCAGATATGCCTATATTGTAATAAACCAGGGCATCAAACGAGTATTATAGCAATAGATTCCTACAAAATTGAGAATAAAATTTTAGCAACCAAAACACAACGGTGAAAACTATCATTCAAGGCCTATATACTAAACACACAACAATATTTTCTCCAAGATCATCAACGTTCATTAAACTGTGAAAAAGTCCCACCAGCCTAATCACACTAGGCCATAAAATCTAAGACTAGATCTTATTAATAACTTCAATTACGGGGTTGATTCAAATGATCTTGCAGATCACAAGCATCAATTTCCAAAATCCTAAACCACATGCATTCATCAATCAAAAAGAGACAAGTTCCTCACCCCTTCAACTAAATCAGCAACTCCAGCGCCAAACGTTCCAAATATATAATCATAAGTCAGATAAGCATCATCCAGCGTGTCATGCAAGAGCCCCGCAGCCACAACAGTGGAATTGGCACCAATCAAAGCCAGCAACACAGCAGTCTCCAAACAATGCTGCAAGTAAGGATCCCCACTAGCCCGCATCTAAAAAATACAAACAAACAAATCAATTTACCAAAAGTCCAAAACCACGTATCACACCTTCCAACTCCAAAACAAAAAAATAAAGTTCCATTCCATGATTCCGTGTACCTGCCCTCTGTGTGCCTTCTCAGCTTCACAAAAGGCCTTGATGACAAACTCCTCACAGAAGATCTTGTGTCTCAACTGCGCCCCCAGCAGCAACTTTTTAGCATAGGGCTCAAAATGAAACCCACCCTCCACGAAATTATCCTCTAAATTGAAGGTCAACTCATCCACAAGCGCTGCAGAAGAATCACCCGCATTCAAGTCATAATCCAAACAAGACCCCAACGCATTCCTCACAAACCCATGAAACAACCCACTGGTCCCACCCCTGGCACTTCTCACAGAGGTAGAACTAATTGAACTTCTGCTGCTGCTACTACACGAAACAGGACCATGAAAAACCGACACGGGACTCTGATCCCTCTTCCACGAAGACCCACCAAACTTGCTCGGAGAATACGAGAAGGAACTGCCCAACTCCTTCAAATCGTCCTCCTCGCCGGTAAAGTTCGACGACAACGGCGCGTGTCTCACCGCCGGCGCTGGAGACGAGAACAGGCACGAGAGGCCGCCCATCACCGGCTTCTGCGACGTCGACGGCGGCGCCGTCGAAGACGCCGGCGACGAAGATCGCGACCCCAATTCGAAGTCGTAGGAAGCGTGAGCGTTGATCTGGCAAGGGTGCGGCGTGGAACACACGCTGCTCGGCGGACTCGCGTACAAGGCTATGGTGGAAACCGCCATGGAAAAGAGGTCACCAAATCACAATTAGGGTTTTCAGATTTTCAATCCCAAACACGGAAACAAATGGTAAAGTCACAATTTTTCAAGTACCCTTTGGGAAATCTAAGAAGAAAAGAATATAGAATTTTTTGGGGATACCAATTTGAGAAGAGAGAGAGAACCGAAGGACTCAAACAGAGGAACAGTTTTCCCTATGTCTGTACAGAGGGAAAAAAAGAATTTTGGAAATGGAAATTGTAGGATTGAAGAATTTCAGAATTTAAAAACTTTTTTCTTTGTATAGGGATGGGTGCTGTTTATATACAGAACTATTTTACGGAGGGGGTGGAGAAAAGAACCCTAAATAGATAAGAATTTACAAGAGATAACACTGGGATTGAAGGTGAGAGAGTCAAATACGTTTGGAAATGGAAGCAGGAGAGAGAGGGATAGCTGTTCTTCTGGGAAGATTTTCGCAGAATCTGCCTTCTGAGTTTGTTTACGTGAGGGTGAATGGCTCAGAGGCAAGGGAAGCGAGAGGTGAAATGACGGTTGTGCCCTCGGAAGATTATAGTAATGGCAAGGGATGTTTTAGATAAATTTGTGTTTTTTTAATGTAGTCGGGGATTTAGTTTTGGTTCATTTAACGTAGAAGAGAGAGAGGTTGTTGAGAAGGAAGATATTTAGTTTTGTTATGCCCAAATTGGCATTGATGCGGCCCCCATTGAATCTAGAAGCCTATTGTGTTCAGAGAAATCCACGCCATGAACACCGTCAATATTCTATATTTATCAATTTAATATCTGGACTTAATTTTCTTTTTTTTTCTTAAACACATTATTTTTTATTTTGCTTCAATCTTGGACTCTCCAGAAAAAAAAAATCCAGATAAATTTTTTAATAATATATCCACTACTGGAATTCGATATTATTAATTAATTAAAGTAAGACAACGTGATCACTAATACGAAGTATTTATGGTATACGAAGTATTTAGGCATTAAATTTGTCCACCATTTATAGCTTTATTTAGACATTCATAAAATAATTATGATTTAATTTATAATTGATAAAATAAGTGTACATTACTTTTAAAGTATTTAGTCTTAAATTTGTCCTCCATTTATTGCTTTAGTTTTCAAATGTTTATTACTAAATTTGATACGGATTTTAAATACATCTTCTAACTTAAGATATATATATATATATATATATATATATATATATATATATAT
>Ga0209489_102559_pt1 | contig 36756 bp, 13 predicted proteins | sample SiratrowhiteBW_FD_187527 | JGI IMG/M metagenome (GOLD analysis project Ga0209489, IMG submission 187527) | Root nodule microbial communities of legume samples collected from California, USA - Siratro white BW (SPAdes) (version 2) | ecosystem: Host-associated > Plants > Roots > Nodule | place... | reverse complement strand
AAAAAAAAAATATATATATATATATATATATATATATATATATATATATATATATATATATTACTATCTTGTTTGCTGAAAATTTGAATATGGATTAGAATTTGCATTACATATATGGAAGATTTTGGAGTAGTTTTGATAAATTTCTATATAAATACTTATGTGAAAATAAAAAAAAAAGTAAAAATTTGAATTTTTTAAGTTAAAATTAGTTTTTGGATAAAATATGCTTTTAGTATTTTTAAAATAAGTAAAATTCAATAAAATTATCATCTTTTGTCCCTCTAAATTTTAAATACCCTATCTAAAGCACTCTTTCTCTATAAAACGCTGTCTAAATACTTAGAAGACAAGAAATAATACACTTTAAAATTAAAAGATTACAAACAAATATAAATTATAGGAAGACTAGAACTAAACTTTATATATTCTAATATAGAAATATCAAAGAACATATTTTATCCACAGTTCTTTTAGGTATCTCTCCAAATGGGTTGTACAAAATAATTTCAGCTCATAAAATAAATATTTCATTTTTTACGTGTATTCATTAAAAAATCAATGCAATAATCTGAAACATTCTGTGAGTATAACTGCAAGGGCTAAAACTAAACTAGAAAAACCTTAACCACAGTAAGATTTTATCCATTTGAGCATGGCGAGTGGAGAAAAGGAAGCACTGAAGAAAGATGAAACTGGGACAAATTTGAAAGAAAAAAATTGTTGGTGTGTACGATATTTGCTGAAGTAGAGCACGTGTGTAGTAACCATCAAGGGTTCAACATCATGTGTTGCAACCTATCTGATAATAAATTGATTGCGCATGGTTCACACACCAATCAATTGGTGTCCCACTTTGATGGGTGACAATGCTCCCGAAACTGCCTTTTGTCGATAAACCCTCACAACTAAGAAAGAAAATAATTCCACAGATTTGATATCAAATCAACCCTACATCACTGTTTCATCACTTTCTTACACAACCCTTTGTTGTTAATAGAAAATAATCTCTCAGTCTCTCCATTTGTATTATTAAGATAATTTGAGTTATATAAAGTCACATTTTCTGATGAAGTCATCACATATCATATGTTCCAAATGTTGAATTAATGGGGATGAACTGTAACTTGACCATCATTTCTGCTCAGCATGCACCATGATGCACAGCTGTGTTTGAAAGCAATCTTATAAAAAATTTGAAGATGTAGGTTTTTAGGTTAAGTTGAACACAATCTTATAGAAATGATTGATAAGGTAAACATTATCCTTTGGTCAGCCTCTTCTATCTGTTTATCTGTAAGTATTACGAAGCCTATATGTATCTATTCATATTTCCTAAACAAATTAAATCATTTTTGAAAAAAAAAAAGTTAGCAATGGTTAAGAATAGTAGGTGATATGAGTATTTAGGATTTTTGTGTGTTAATTGTCTGATCAATAAGATCCAAAATATTATTCAACTAATATTAATAGTTTAGTTGAACTAATCAAGGTGTCTTCATGGACACCGTTAAGCTAAACTCGTGTTACAGGAATAGTTGCACTTTTTTTTTTTTCACTATGAAAATTCTTACAATTAGTTATCAAAATTTAGTGTGGGTCATATATGGAACTCTCTTAGAGTAAAATAAAATACTCTACTAGGACTCAGCTGAACACGGACACTCTATTAATGGTATTAATGGGATGTTAATAATAATAAATTAATATAAATAAAAAATACAATATATCCAATCGTTAGTGAGTGGGACACAAAATGTGATGCTGACAAATTATTTTGAACTAAATAAAAGCTTAGTGTCATAGTGGATACTTATATTTATAATTTTTTTAATTTATTTTTTATACAAAGAGTGAACATAAATTTGACTAGGCCAATGCATTTCTTAAGTAACATCTTGACGTTTTAGTTGTAATTTTGTTTGGAAATGTTAAAATTTTGTTGTAAAAACACATAGAAATAGTCTTAGTTGAATTTTAGTGGTGTAACTATCTAAAGAAAGAGAGAGGAAAGTGATTCTATTAACTCTGATTATGGTTACGACGTTTTACTGAGAAAATTGAGTCTATTAATTCTGATTATGGTTACGATGTTTTACTGAGGAAATTGAGTCTATTAACTCTGATTATGATTTTTAAAAGACTAAGTGAGAAAGAAAATGTTGCACAGTGAGATATAAAGAAATTTACATAGGCGGAACGAGATCTGATGTAAAAAAAATTACTCTTAATTACAAAAGTGCAATCAAACATTTTTCACATACGTTAAATATGTGACATAAATTGACCTTTTGAATGTTAAAAAAAAAAACTCTAGGCTAGTTTCATGTTTTGAAAAAAAAAATAATAAACTTAAAATTAAAGATTTATGTGGTTTGGGAAATCATTTTCTGGTTCCAAACATTGTCATACAATTTTTTTTTTTCTAAGTTATGACTAAACAAGCAGAAAAATAAGAAAACATAGTAGATCTTACTCACTATGATAACTTGTTTGGTTTGGGAAAGAGTAAGGAACTCCCAGCTGGGGCAAACAATAGCATCCTGGAGAGTGGCCCTAAGCCATAGGATATGTGCATACCACCAAAGTGGGCCTGTTCGGCCTGTAAGGTTAAACCTGGAGTGATTCTTCCTCCACTTCCACAATTTTAAGATATTCTCTTGAAAAAAACACGAAAATAACTTTTACATATCTGTGATTATTTTTTTTTAGGTTGCACAAACCACAATACAATTAGAAAATAAATATATTGTGGGTTGTACAACCTACAATTATTTTTTCTGCACCTTTTACATTGCGGGTTGTATACAAAATTCTTTTTAAAAACATTGTGGGTTGTACAACCTGCGATACAAATCTTTTTTAAATGCATTGCGGATTGTATAAACTGCAATACATTTAAAAAAAATTTTGTATTGCGGGTTGTACAACTCACAATGTATTTATAAATTATTTTGTATTGGAGGTTGTACAATCCATTACCCATTAAAAAATTATATTGCGGGTTGTACAACCCGTAATATATTTATAAATTTTTTTGTATTGGGGTTATACAACCCGCAATGTATTTATAATTTTTTTAATCAGTCTTAAACATGTAGACATAGGCCCGGCCTGGCTGAATTGGGCAGTGGGTTATGTATGCTGGCCCATCAGCCCAACCTGTTCTCAATGCCTGTTCTATTTTCATTCATTTAATAATGTCTCCATGAATAATAATTTGTTAAAGAAGTAAACATGAGGGATGACAGTTTCATATATAGTTGCTATATACTTATTTTTCTTTGACAGTTTGATATATAGTTGCTATATACAGCCACTCTATGCTGTAATATCCTTTTAATAAGTTGGTAAGAGGAATACGTAAGAGTGAAGGTTCAGATTATTACACACTAATCACTAAAAATATAAAGGGAAGATCATGAAAAACGTTATTTGTACAATATATCATACAATCTAAGGAGAGAAAAAAGAAACACATTATGTAATTTATTTCTTTTATCAGAAAAAAAAAATATATTAGATGGAAGTAATTGGAATACTTCAACCCATTACATCTTAATCCTATACAAAAAGAAAATTAGAGAGTTGTATATCATCCGAATCTTCTTAAACTATAATCCTTATAATATAAAATTTAGCTCCCTGTACACTATAGAAAATTGATTTTAGAAATTAATTTTCATAAATCCTATAACTATTAAGTGAAGACATCAAATTATTGATGTTGTACAAATATTTATTCGTAGGTACAATTATAATATACAATTTACATGTTCCATGATTTCTATATGTGCATTTCAACATAGACCATTTTGTTTGTCCTCACGTATCATTTCGTTGTAGATTGCTCTTTTAATTATTTATTTTCTGAGTTTACTTTAGCAATCTTGAGACACTAAAGAGAATTGTGTTTCCTGGTAGAAGTTACCTTATAATTGTCTTTCCCATTCTACATACCTTTCCAATATTATAGTTTCCTAATAATTTTGGTCTCTTGTCTCTCTTACGAGTTCTTATTTCCAAAGCTTATCGTGTAAAATGTGGCAAATTTCTTAAAGTGATATAATTTTTATCTGAAATTCTCAAAATGATGTATTTCTTTATTTATTCTCGAATATGGATAAATTGTGTATAGGAGAGACAATATCATTGTAAAGAAATGTTAATTTAACATTAAATAAAATCATGAAAAGAAAACACAATTTTAGTTTACTAGATGAAATTGTATAACTAAGATTTCAATTAATGAGTTAATTAAAATCTTGAGAATATTGCACCATTTTAGGATGATTAATATTCTCCACCTATTTCTCTTTTTTTTTTTTTGCATGTGGTGGTTGCTATTGTGCAACTAAAATAATTGGAGTTACAGAGTCATTTTATTTATTGATAAATATGAATGATTAAAATTAATTCTGATTAAGTAATTGAATAATTGTGAAGTTAATTTGAATAGAAGAATGGTTACATATTGTGAAGAAAAATTACCTAGATATAATTTAAAAACTAACAATAAATTTATTTAAAAAATTATATAATATTTTCAAATTTTTCTTTCTAAATTTATTGCTAAATTTCAATTTTATTTTAAATTATTTCTATATTAGTAACTAAATTCAAATATCCAACTCATACTTAATTTTGCTAAATATATTTTATTATTAAATTTTAATTTTATTTTATTTTTCTTTTCAATATCAAACTTATTCTTAATTTAATTCAATATATAAATCTCACTAACATCATTTGCCAAAAATAGAAAAAGAGAAATGGGTGGAGAATATTAATCACCAAAATCGTGCAGTATTCTGACCATTTTGATTAACTCATTAATTCAAATCTTGACTGCACCATTTTCTTTAATAAAACTAATATCATGTTATCTTTTTATGATTTTATTTATTTCTTCACATTGATACCTTGTCTGACAGATACAATTTATTCATATCCAAAAATAAATAAAAAATATATTATTTCAGAAATTTCAGATAAAAATTACACCATGGAAAATTTGGTATAAAATGTTGTTGACTACACATTTTTCAATAAATTATTTGTAATTATATTGAGCAAGTGAATCAGCTAACATAGGATTATTTTAATTTATTTATGATCTCGAATTTAAATTTTACTTATGCACGTTAACCCTTTTATTTTTCTTTTTCTAAGTGCATTGACATTTCTCTCGTGAATCATCCAAAAACCTATGACTCGTTGCTTATTTCAGTTTAATTTATGGGTTTAAGAATTATAGTTTAAAAAATGGTAGTCATTTTCCTTAGGTTTATGGGTTTCACATTAACAAGTTTCTGTCATAGTGGTTCTTTGAATGTTAGATCAATGTCACTAGAAACTACAATGGCACATCAATGTTAAATTAGAATGACTCATTTTCATAAGTTATTTTAATGTAAGATGACTTGTTTTAATTTTTTGCATGAACATTGTAGTCATTGAAACACAAGTAATAAAAAGATTAAATTTTAGTGACAGAATAAATCTGTTACAAAATACAAAAACCTATCATGGATTTGGTCATGATCAATATTGTTATCACAAAAAAAGAATGTCTCGTGATTCTTGAGATGAATTTTTTCACGCAATCATGGATTGTTTTGCAATCGTAGTGACAATGAGATCAAAAGATACCTAAAACATAGAGGCACAGTCACCTTAATTTATTAAGAAAATCGAGCTTTATATAATTTATGTATTGGATATAGTGGCTAGTATATCAATAATAAATCGAGCTTTATATAATTTATTTATTGATGGTTTAATTTTTAAAATATATAAAATAAGCATGAAATAGTAAGAAAAATGAAGAAAAAGAACACCTAATCAGTAGGATAAATAATTTGCCTTGAATAACTCTAATATTTGAATTATTTAAAATAAATTTGTAAGAATTTACGTTAAATATTTTTTAAAATTTACTGTTATAATAATTTTAACATGATTTTGCTTTTCTCCTACTTACTATTATTTGCTTAACTAACTTATTCACTTCCCACATCTTATCTCAAGCTTTTCATAAACATTTAATGATTGACTTTGGTTTTCCATAAAAAAAAAATATTAGTCCTATCTCTTTTGTGACAGCTACTATTTATCCTTGGTAAGAATGTAATCTTTCGTTCAAATAAAATTATAATGTCTAAAAACAACCTAGGAAAATCATTTTATTTTTTATTTATGATCTTCTCACTTAAATAAATTATTCAACATTTTCTTATACTCAGACAAATTTTAATTTTCCTTATTGAAATCTAGATGTAAATTTGTTAAAGCTGAAAAATTATATTTGAGATTTTACTAATCAGAACAATACTAAACAGTGCGCATGAAAAGCATGGTTTAGCTGCATGAGTTGCCATGGACAAGGTTTCCGACATGGCCAGCGCCTCCTCAATTTACTCGAAGCGTGTTCCACCATTCGGTCCTCCGACGCCGCCAAATGTCTCCATGCACTCTCCATCACAGTTGGTCCCATTCCAAAGCAATCCATTTTCGTTCACAACAACATCCTCTCATTATACACTTCCCTTGGTGAAGTGCTCCATGCACGCAAGATGTTCGATGCTTTGCCCCACAGAACAGTTGTCTCGTACAACACACTCATCACGGCTTATTGTCGACGTGGGGATGTAGATGATGCATGGAACCTTCTCTCCCACATGAGGGGGAATGGTTTTGCGCCTACCCAGTACACCCTCACAGGGCTGTTGTCGTGTGAGTTCTTGAATCTTTCTCAGGGTGCTCAGTTGCAAGCTTTGAGCATCAGGAATGGACTCTTTGGTGCTGATTCTTTCGTGGGGACTGCTTTATTGGGCTTGCTTGGGAGGCATGGATGTTGGGATGAAGTTTTTTCTGTCTTTGAATATATGCCCGAGAAGAGCTTGGTGACATGGAACTCCATGATATCCTTGCTGGGGCGTAATGGGTTTGTTGAAGAGTGTAAGGTTTTGTTTCATGATCTTGTGAGGACGGGGATGTCTTTGTCGGAAGGTTCTTTTGTTGCTGTGTTGTCTGGACTTGTTTATTCTGAGGAGGATTTGGAATATGGTGAACAGATACATGGGTTAATGGTCAAATGTGGGTTTGGTTATGAAATTACTGCATTTAATTCTCTTATCAGTGCGTATGTCAGGTGCAAAGCTATGCTCACAGTGGAAAGATTGTTTGAGCAGGTTCCTGTTCAGAATGTTGTGTCCTGGAATACTGTTATGGATGCATTGGTTACAAGTGAGAGATCTATGACGGCATTGGAGTTGTTTTTGAATATGGTAAGCAGAGGATTGATGCCAACTCAGGCCACGTTTGTTGCTGTTATTCAGTCCTGTAGTAGCTTGGGAATTCTAGTATTTGGAGAATCTGTCCATGCTAAGGTAATCAGGAGTGGTTTTGAGACTGATGTTATTGTGGGTACCGCATTGATAGACTTCTATGCCAAATGTGGTAAGTTTATTTCAGCTCATAAATGTTTTGATCAGATAGAAGAGAAAAATTTGGTTTCTTGGAATGCTTTGATAGTGGGTTACTCAAACATTTGCTCTTCCACAGCAATTCTATTGTTACAAGAAATGCTCCAATTGGGTTATTCCCCAAATGAGTTTTCTTTTTCTGCTGTTCTCAAGTCATCTTCATTGTCTAGCCTTCATCAGCTCCACGGTTTGATTATAAGAGCAGGGTACGAGAGTAATGAATACGTATTAAGCTCTCTTGTTTTGTCTTACACCAGAAATGGTCTCATAAATGAAGCACTTTCTTTTGTCGAAGAATTTGGGAACCCACTTCCTGTAGTCTCATCTAACATCATCGCTGGAATCTATAACAGAACTTGCCAGTACTATGAAGCAATAAAGCTACTTTCTTTGCTAGAAAAACCCGATGTTGTATCCTGGAACATTGTCATTTCAGCTTGGGCTCGGAGCAATGATTATGACAAGGTTTTTGCACTTTTCAAGCGTATGCATTCAGCTTGCATCCGTCCAGATAGTTACACATTTATGAGTGTGTTATCTGGGTGTACCAAACTTTGTCGTCTGGATTTGGGTAGTTCTCTACATGGACTTGTTATAAAGACTAATCTTGGTATTTTCGACACATTTTTGGGAAATGTACTAATTGACATGTATGGGAAGTGTGGAAGCATTGATAGCGCAGTGAAAGTTTTTGAAGAAATTATGCACAAAAATATCATTACATGGACAACTTTAATCACTGCACTTGGGTTGAATGGATATGCTTATGAGTCAGTAATGATATTCCGAAACATGGAAATGATGGGGTTGAAGCCTGATGCATTAGTACTCAGAGCAGTGCTTTCTTCTTGCAGATATGGTGGATTAGTGGAAGAAGCCATGGAAATTTTCAGGCAGATGGGAGCCAGAAATGGGATGCCTCTAGAACATGATCATTACCATATTATGGTTGACCTACTGGCAAAAAATGGAAAAATTAGGGAAGCTGAGAAAATCATTGCAAGCATGCCTTTCCCACCAAATGCCAATATATGGCGTAGCTTCCTTGAAGGCTACAGTATGCAATAACTTGGAAATTGACTTTAGCACAGTAAAACTTAATTAATCTTAGGAATGTACTGAACATATTTTGCTGTTTGGTTGTTCAACCTTTAAATCTAGACGCATGTGTTTGATTTTGCTTATTTTAAAGAAGAAATCTCCTTTCTACAGAATAGCTTTTTATAAAAAAGCATTATTTCCCGAAAAATGAACCACTCCAGACACGCAAGGGTTAACCCAAATGCAAGATAGGGACCATGATTAGGGAAACAATTAAAAGTTTCTCTGACGTGATCTTTTCTGTCCTTTTGTAGCCATGTAAAAGTAAATCCGTGCCATTTATCCTTTTTTTTGTGCATGTTGTGTGTATCCAAGCTTGTTTGTTCCTCATAACTCAAAATTCTAACTCATCGTATCAGGGACTTAGTTATGAGATTCTTATGTTCCTCTGGCGTCCATGTTGTTTCCTCTGGAATCTGGATATGGCTGTTTGCTATCAAATCATCTCAGTCATCACATAAAGATTCAGTCATTATTTTCTAAGAAGTTTGGTCGAGACAAGCGCACCACGGCCAAAATGGAAGAATCCTCTCAAACCAGCAATGGTAGTTGCTCGTGACAAGTGAGTGGGGATGAAGCCAACCTGCAAAACAGTACAACGCTCAAGTAAGGTGTTTCAGAAAAGTAATAATAGCAATGAGTGTTACATGCCTTGAAGATTGGGAGGGAAGGATTGGATGGAAAATCCATTTGCCAATTACAATTCCCATACTCGCCTGTTACTAGGTAACCATGCAATTGTATTAGGAGTGCTTTTTCAAAAGAGCTATAATATATAGACACTTCTATATATCATATATTCAATCAATACCTCCTATTTCTTTTTATCTATTTTTTTCATATTTCATCATATCAACTATTTTATTTATTATTCTTCTATCAATATGCTGTTGGAATGAGAAAAACTAGAATCGAAGTCCTGGAGAAAGTCTTCTAGAAAAAAATAGTTGGAAGGAAAACTTCACTAGAGGGAGCAATCAGGTTTTTCTTTAGAGATTATTCATTGATGAAGTTGGTGAATACTTCACAAGTAACAATTTCAGTGTCCTAAAAAAATATCTTTTTATTTTTCTTTCTTTTCTCTAATTGCATAATAGTTTAATGTTCACAAACTTTTTCTTCTTGAAAATGCTCCTGCCATGGAAGATGGTGTTTCCCGCAGGAAATGCCAGTTATACCGGCTTGTGATTGACACCTCGAGACCTTGGGCCTCGGTATAACAAGCTTCAGAGGCATTCTTCCTGAACCCCATGAGTTCTTCCTGCACCTCCATGCCGAAAGTGAAGGTACGAAAGTGCCCTTAGATAAAAGTATTTTAAACTCAATCCCTTCACCCCCATATGCCGTTATGGCGTCTTCCTGCAGCTCTTCCACTACACGGTGAAGCTGCACCTCTCCTTCCTGTTTCAGTTTTCATCGTTGTTTCATCATTGTTGAATCCACAAATATTATAAATGCTACAATCTGAAAAGGATTGTACTGTTCGGTAGTGTTATTTTTTATTTCAGATTAAACCTCTATAACCCAATCTGAAAATCATTCTGGATTCTGACACTCTGTTAGCCAAAAAAAATAATTTAAATATATACTTTTTATTTAATTTTCTACAAGGCTATTTCAGTCTTTTCCTTAGGGTCAATTTCGGAATTCAACGAAATATGGACGTGTAGGAAGAAGTCATGAAGGTGCAGGAAGAATGAGCCCAAGCTTCAATTAGGCAAGAACAAATAATCTTATTGGGCCTAAGTAGGCCTACACCAGTTCAGAACAATTTGCTCTTCCCGTTCACATCAATTTTTTAAAATTAAAATTCCAGTTCTGCCCTTGTCATTTTTATTAGGAGGGGTGTCTGTTGTGTTCTGGAAATATGTATTCCTGAAAGGGCTTAATTTTCACTTTAACAATGCTTTGACGGGCATAGAACGCTGAATCACATGGAAGAAAATCATAAGTGATGACCAAAAATAGAACTTTGTAAAGAGAAAATCTTGGTGCATTTCGTAACTTATTTCGCGTTAGTTATTATAAAGAAATACGTTTTTTTGTTACTTATTGCTCATGAGTCAACTATATTTAAGTCTCCTCGTGCTTGTTTACCTTACATGTGACAAGTCTATTTTAGAGAAAGAACATATATCACAACATATATGCTTCTTTTATTGTTCGGTTGCCGTTAATTCAGTTCGATACTATTAAACATTTAGGGTGTTTGACAACATCTTGTAAATTTTGCTCACTTTATTTCTAGCGGAATTTCCCTACAATGCCTTGAAACATTAGTGTTTGTGGAAAGGTCAAACCAAGCTAAATCTGATTTCTCTTTACTTCAGTTTTATCACTAATAACCATTTGATTTTTCAACTGTTTTCTTGATAACTGATTTATTTTCTCACATAATACTTATCTTATGACAGAAAAATGGTCAAAAGTGCTGTGTGGAAACAAAATATGCCTGTCATCGAATAAGCATATTCATGGGACTATAGTGGATATGCTGCCAGTAAAAAGTCACTGTTTCATCAGATGTCTCTTTCTGTATGTATGGACTATGATATGAAGTTTATGACCTCTACATATGATATGATATCTGTGATTTATTTGTGGCATAGCTAATTCCTCTTTGCTTTTCTTGCAGAGAGGTAGTTGTTTATCACCATATCAGTACTCTTCTGTCATGCAAGTTGATTTACCTAGAATAAACAAATGCTTTGCTTGATGACATTAAGAATGAATGGACTGGAGGAAGAAAAAGGAAGAAACCTAGTAATTATCAAATCATGCATGTCCATTTTTGATCCATCCTCATCCCCTTTACCTTTCCTTTTATTTTCCCTCTGTCTCAACTAATCAAGCAAATCATACACTTTAAGAGAAGTGTTAGCAGTATTCTTTTTCTGACATACTCTTTGTTTTTTTATTAAAATTTATCAAAAACCCTAAACTCATAATTTATGTTCTTTAAGATTTAATCAATTTTGTAGTTTTCAATAAATTTAAGTCAATTATAATGTGTCAGAGAGTGTATTGTTAAGAATTCTCTAATTTTAATATTTTCTTTAGTTTATTAAAAGCAATATTCATTTATCAGTTACTACCTATGAAGTAAAACTCATGGATAAAGTGACTGATTGTAACACTTGGAGAGCCCTGATGGTCATAAATTGTATTTTTATTGTGTATTGCAGCAAATGATATTTTGTAGCCATCTCTATACGTACTTGAGTTAATCCAATGTGCAAAAGAACAAAAACGAGTGTCTATAATGAGAAAAAAGTGAAAGTTGTTGATTCCTACGCAGAAAGGACCATGCAAAAGACGGTGATTAAAAATTAAAATAATCTGAGCCTACCCTTCAATTGTTTTATTGCCTAAATGGTTTTGCTTCTTTTTATCAACTTGTAGTAGTAGAGTTGGAATGTCAAGTTTGAAAGACAAAAAGTAATGAACTATCTGGGTTTTTTTTTTACATTCTGGTGTATTTTTTTACATTAATGCTTAAAATGGAAAAATAAATTATTTATTAAAATAGACAAATTTTATCAAGATTTTAAATTAATGAACCATTCTATCTAGGCATCATTTCAGAGGGTCAAATATAAGTAACATGCTAACTATTTCAATTAAAGACAAAGACATTAATTAAAATCGTTTCTTTATCTGCAATCATCTTTTAATTATTTGACATTTGTTATGTTTAACAATTAACAAAAAATTAATAATAATAATTACATAATAATAATAAACAAAACAAACAAAATTAAGACATACAAATTTATTTTAAATTAAAACAAAATAATATAATGATAACAATAATAAGAATAAGAATAATTTTAATTAAATTCATATGAATTAATTTAAATAATAATAATAATTTTAATTAAATTCATACTAATTTAATTTAAATGGTAATAATAGTTATTGAAATAATAATTATAATTAAATTCATACAAATAAAATTAAAATAATAATAGTAATATTTAGGGATAATAATATAATAATTATTTTCTAAGAAATAATAATAATAATAATATTCTAACAAATCTTATTAAAATAATAACAATAATAAAAATTATAATAATAATAATATAATAAGTTTTATAAATAAAGAAAAGAATATTTAGTAATATAATATTAATTATTAAGTGACAATAAGTAGATCAAGTTGCACTTGCATGTCACTACCATTAAAGTTTTCAATTATCAGGACGACAAAATGAATAGACACTTTAATCATTATAGTATTGTTAGAATAATACTATTATTATTATTATTTTTTAGAAAATAATTATTATATTATTATTATCATTATTATTCCTAAATATTATTATTATTATTATTTCAATTTATTGTATGGATTTAATTATAATTATTATTTCAATAATTATATTATCATTTAAATTAAATTTGTATGAATTTATTTAAAATTATTATTATTATTATTTAAATTAAATTCATATGAATTGAATTAAAATTATTCTTATTATTATAAATATCATTATATTATTTTTTTAATTTAAAATAAATTTGTATGTTTTAATTTTTTTGTTACGGTTTTGTTAATTATTATTATTATGTAATTATTATTATTATTAATTTTTTGTTAATTGTTAACAAACATAATGTCAAATAATTAAAAGATTATTACAGAGAGAAAACATTTTAATTAATATCTTTAATTGAATTCGTCAACATGTCACTTATAGTTTACTAGATACCTAAATGGATGAGTTTAATTTGAAATCCTATCTAATTAACAGAATTTGTTTATTTTAATAAATAATTTTTTTTCCAGATATTAATGTGAAGAAGTATACCAGAATGGAAAAAAAGCCACTATTTGGTTAGTGAATAAACGGAGAACAAGAAAACAAACAATTTAATAAAACTTTGTTATTTGATTCAGAAAAACAATTGAAAGTAAGAAGCAAAAGTCCTTCGTTCTACCTTTTCCCTTCTTTTGCCAATATTAAAAAAAAAAAAAATTTCCCTTCACTTTTGTCATAGTGGAAATATGCAAGGTAGACACTGTTTTCTTTCGTCGTGTACTTTTCCCATATTACGGTGCAATTTAATTTTCAAATATCTATAATCCTAGGAAAGGAATTATGAATTAAAAAACTGGGCAACTTCGGATAAAAGCTCGTTTGCATGTAAACGAAGCACTTACCCCACCTATTCTTATTCGCACTAAACAAATAATAACACCACAAGAATATTTAATTATTAATCTGCTTTAACCTTAGGGTTAATCTTTGAGGTAGATAAGGTCAATCACTGCTACCTTTTGCGGTCTTAAAATTGAAAATAGTAATGTTTAGTGAACCCTTTACCTCTTTGAAATATTCAACTTTATTTGCTGTGGAAGACAATTATTTATATTGTACACTAATACGTAGCAAATTTTCTATTTTGGTGCAATTTTATTTGGAAATTTTGAGAATGAGTAATTCTTTTTTTTTAATTATCACTCTGGGTAAATCGTGTCATGTCATAGCGATATCATTACAAAGAAATCATATTACAGTGACACGATTTTGTTTAGCAGTCAGTGAAATCGTACTAATATGACATGATTTTAGTTTAACTAAATTACACTAAAATCGTACCACATCAGGACGATGTCAGTACATTTATAATTTCGCAAAATATTTGTGATTGGTGTACATAAGTGATGTATGTGTAATTTTTCAAATTGATAACACATAAATTAAAAGTTAAATGCGTCATTTTTCATTAAACTAAAAACATAAATAAATTAAAAGTTAAATGCGTCATTTTTCATTAAACTAAAAATATAAATAAATTAAAAGTTAGATGCGTCATTTTTCATTAAATTAAAACATAAGTTACATTTAAATATCATTGTCTATAGCGACAATTTGTTCTATTGTGACCTTCATTTCTACAATATGAACATTTCTTAGGCCTATTGGGAATTGGGTTATCCATTTCATTATGAATACGGTTTGTAGTTGGTCTTCCAGCTTTGCTTCTTCTCATGTGTGGATCAGGTATCATATATTGAACCCGTGTAAGGAGACCAATAGTCTTGGTTTTGAACTGGATGGAATTGAATTTCATAGGCCTTTAAAATGTTGTTGAGGCTGTAAAGGGGAGAAACGAATGTGGGTAACTGTAGATGAGGAAATGAACAAACAGTTATGACATGTGGACAAGGAAACTTCCGGGCTTGAAACTGTATGCAATTACACCACCATTTATTTAATTTGACTTTGTATGACAAAGGTCAGCAACGAAGTTGGAGAATGGGTATTTCCTTGACTTCAAACTATGAGTTCTGTCTGTCATAGCGCTGCACAATGCACATAGCTGATTTGTTATTCATTTTTGCATAGCTGTGCAGTAATGTCTTTCGTATATATAAGTAATCATTTTCATTTTTAAATATTCTAATAACTTTAACCACACCCATTACTCTAAATTTCTATCAATTTCCATAAATTCATGAGGTACTGATAAAAGGAAATGAAAAACTCTTTTAAAATAAATAATTAAGTATTAGTTTAAAAATATAGTTATATATATATGAGACTCTTTCAAAAATAAAAAAATAAATCTTTTGCATTTTATTAAGGCTTCCACGGGTTTATATAAATTGTACACTACATCACTTATATACACCAATCACAAATATTTTGCAGAATTATAAATGTATTGAAATCGTGCTGATATGACACGATTTTAGTGTAATTTAGTTGAACTGAAATTGTGCTGATGTAGCACAATTTCATTGTATTTTTTTTAATTGAAATCGTTTTACCTCAGCAAGATTTCAATTTAGAAAAAATCAGTAAAATCGTGTCATATCAGTATGATTTTAATTAACTCGTAAAATCGTGCCATGTTGGCACGATTTCACTAACTACTAAACAAAATCGTGTCATCGTGACACGATTTCTTCGTAATGATATCGCTATGACATGACATGATTTACCTAGGGTGGTAATTAAATTTTTTTTTACCCATTCTGGGAATTTCCAAACAAAATTGCACCAGAATGGGAAATTTTCCCTAATACGTCCTAGTGCTACTTTTTTTCACCTCTAATGCATTGCATTTTCAAATTATTGCAATGATGTGACTTTGTATAAGGTGGAATTTGAAAAGTGTGAATATTTCAAATTGTTTTCGAGGTTTGTTTTTAGCAATTGGATGACACTAATAAACATTTATACAATTAGAGATCAACATTAAGGAGTTACGAACAGATCGATTGGGATTGCTAGCCTAGATACAAGTCACACATCTTTGACTTAGAGTGCTTTATTGCTGATGAAATCTTCACTGAGGATGATGACAATGTAATATATACTCATAAATCAACTAATGAATCTATTCAGAAATATATTAATATCACATCATGCCTCAAAAATAAGATATCTAACTAGAGAAAATTTAAACTATTCACACACTTAAATATCAGTCATTATCCAGATTACATATGAAAAAGGTGTTCCATATCTTGACGAGATTACGATCGATTAAGTTATGGATTTTTTTAATTTTTATTGTTTTTTTGTTTTTGAGTTTTTCTCTTTTAAGTTCAATTTCATTTTTTCTTTTGTTTTTTAACATATATGTGGAATTCTCACATTTCAAAAATTCAATACATGTTTCCTTTTTTGTATTTCTCACTTTTGTCATGTCTTTCACAAATCTTTTTTCTCAGTATATGTTACTCATACTATGAAATTATATTATGCTAGCAAAGTGGATTAATCTTATTCTGTTCCACTGTCATCTACCTGTTCTTTTCGGTTTATCGTGTTTCTTATTTCTTTTTTTTTTATTTCGTCATTTTTATGCATCTTTCACAAATCTGTCTAGTCCTTTTTATCTTCACCTAAGATATGTTCTAGCAACTCCTCAGTTAAGCAGTATGATTCGTGTTGTTGAACACGTCCCAAATTAATTAAGAAGCTAGATTTTACAATATAATTGACCTAGGTTATTCTTCCAAGAACTACTTGAACATTCCAACCACTAAAAATATAAAACAGTAGCACGGTGGGGGTTGGCAAATACGACACTTAAACAAAATAAATAACAAAAATGAAAAATTATTCAAGCAAAATAGAGAAGTTCACGTAATGAAAATCAACCTCGTCTCCCTTCGGTTTTCTCAAATCTCTCACTGGTTCCTAAACATTATCCAAATTACTTTCGTGGGTTAAACAGACCGGAATCCCTGCACTTATTTAACATCCCGAACACGCCACAATCGCGGAGCATTTTATCGAACACCTAGTGTACCAAACCAATGCAATCACATGGTGAGCAACATCATCGGTTCAACTTGATTCTGACTCGGGAACTCCACAATACATTCTAATCGGACTATATTCATTCATTTATAGATTCAATCCAGCCATTAAATTCAACAATCGATATAAAAAAAATGAGTAGGTAATTGTGAAAAGCCAATACAAAACACGAACCTAGGGATAAACGGAGATGGGAGAACCTCTAGGGACCGGATTGAGTAAAAGCTTTAGCCACTCATGATGGAATGAACACGAACAATAGCCAAAGATAAAAATGCAGAAGCGAATCAACACGAAAAATAAAATTGCAAAATCAAAGAACGAGCCAAGAAGAAACAAGCAAGTCAAACTGTATTCAAAATCTGTCTAAAACCATTGTTAGCAACTGCCCTACACTACTCATTAAGTATTCATAATTATTTTTGACCTAAGGTAGCCCAAGCCCACCTGTACATTTCCCTAATAAACCCAAAATGCATAGTTTTGATCCCAACTCATTTCAGGGTGAAATGACTAAGTTGTGTACAAAATACGAAACATGCTCAAGTTATCTACAAAACGACATAAAGATAAAGTTAATCCGAGGTTTCTAGAAAAAATTATGGACAAAATACGAAACATGCTCAAGTTTGAAAATTTTATGAAAATTTCAATTAAGGACCAATAAGCCCAAATACAGTAAAATGGTCCAAAACTTGTCATTATTCTTATCAATATGCATTAGGAAAGTGTTAAAATAAATACATATCACAGTGTCAACTACCATTCTTAGAGCAGAGTTGTGGGGCATGTTTTGCTTTCTGAAAACAAATTTAATTTAGTTAGTGGAGAAATTATCAAACCTCCCCATGAAGATGTTATTTACAATGTCGAGGAACGGTGTAATGTCATTATTATATCGTAGATTACAAGAATTTGTCTACTCAAATTGCACAAAGCATGGTGTATATTGAAAACGTGAAGGATTTGTGGGAAGGCCTAATAGAGAGATTTTCAAAGAGCGGCCATTTTTGCATATCTTATTTTCCTCAAGAATTGAATTCCATCATACAAGGAGAAAGAGGTATCTCATATCACTATACCGATTCCAAGATTTTTGTGAGAAGAGTTAGAGTCCTGCAGGTATATTCCAACTTGTATTTGTAATGTCAAATGCACCTACAATCTTGTTAACACCTTTGTTAAATACAGGGAATCGAAGAGTATCATGTGCTTTTTGAAAGGAATAAGAGATGTTTATGAGAGTGTGAAACACAAATCCTCCTTATTGAACCTACCGAGTCTTAACAAAGTGCTTTCTCTTATTTTACAGTAAGTCATACAAGTGCAACAATTGTTGAACATTCTTCAAAATACTAAGAGCAAGGTCAATTTGATTAGTAATTCAGCAGGTGAGGTTTCTACTCAACCATCTTTTAAGAGTAAAAATTTTATACATTGCTGAATTTTAGACACAGGTGTAACTGATCATGTGACTTTTACTAAAGAATTATTTCCAAGTTTTTATTAGATCAAACCTATGTATAAATCTTCTGAATAATATGTATGTTACTACTTCTAATGCTGAATTTGTTCACTTTTCTTAGGATTTAGTTCTCCACAATGTTTTATACCTACCAAAATTTTCTTTAAATGTTATTTATGTTTAAAAACTCATATTGTCTTTAAATTATCAATTAGTATTCTCACACAATATTTGCCAGATTCAATGGAGGAGTTCATTGAAGATGATTGGTCAAGCTAACCTTCATAATGGATTGTATCACACATTTGCTCCTTCAAACTAGAATGCAGTTCTTTCAAATACAAGTACATCATGATGTGGATCATAAAGGAAAGGATGATGATCTATGGCATTTCAGACTTGGCCACCTGTTAAACAAGGTTCTAAAATATATTTGCAAAAGTTATAATGACATATATTTTGGAAAAAACAAAATATGTGATTCTTGTCATATTGCTAAGCAACGTAGACTTCCTTTTCCTTTAAGTATTACTTCAACTAATAATTTTTTTTTATCTCATTCATGTTAATATATGGGAGCCATTCAGCTTAGCTTCTATTTGATCATAATTTTTTTTCTTACCATTGTTGATGATCATACTAGGCACACCTGGATATACCTCATGAAAAATAAAAGTGAAACTATAAACCTTTTGTCTAATTTTGTTATCAATTTGATAAACATATTAAAACAATAAGGACTGATAATGCTCAAGAATTTGAATGAGAAGAGTTTTATAATAAGTTTGGCATCATACACCAAACAACTTGCATTGAAACACCTCAACAAAAATTCATAATTGAAAGGAAGCATCAACACATCTTAAACACAACTTGCTACATCATGCATGAATCTAGTCTTCCTATGATTTTTTGGTCATATGATGTCTATTTGATTAATAGGTTTCCTTTTCCTATTTTAGGAAACAAAAGATCTTGAGTGATTATATCAACATGTTCTTGATTTGCTAAATTTAAGGGTTTTTTGGATGCGTTTGTTTTGCTTCTACTATTGATAGCAACAGAAACAAACTTGATCCTAGAGCTAAGAAGTGTATTTTTCTTGGTTTTAAGTTTAGTACAAAAGGGTATGTTGTTATTAACATTAACACCAGAGGAATTTTTTGTTTCAAGGAATGTTATGTTTCATGAGCAAACTTTCATTAAAACTGATAATTTGTTTAGTAGAGTGTTTTCATATTGATATAAAAATTTCAATTTTGTGTACGAACCTATTTGTAACAATTATATTAAAACTATCTTCAATAATCATGTTAATAATAATGAAAGAATCGATGATGTTGAAAGATATGAAACTTAAAATTTAAGAAGATCTATTAGATTCAGAAAAAAAAAACTCCTTTTTAAAATGATTATCATGTTCAATTTGCTTCTTCTCAAGAGACTAATATTCACACAAAAAAAGGGTTGATATTCCATTAATTTTGCTATGTCTTATAAAAATTAATCTACTAAGAATTTGCAATATACTTTTGCTATTTCTTCTCAAATTGAACCTTATACTTATGAGGAAGTTATTACTTCTTCTAATTAAGTTAAGACCATGAAGAATGAAACTGATGCTTTTCAAAGAAATCAAACTTGGCAGGTCACCATTTTACCTCTTGGAAAAATTCCCATTGATTGTAAATAAGTTTATAAAATAAAGTATAAAGCTAATGGGGAGTTAGAGCGCTACAAAGCTCACCTTGTTACCAAAGGATACAATCAAATTAAGGTGTGGACTACCTTGATACTTATTCCCCTATTGCAAATCTTACCAATGGTATGTGTTCTTCTTGCTATTGCTACAAATAAAATTTGGTATTTAGAACAACTTGATTTATCAAGTTTAGCTGCAAACAATGCTTTTTTATATGGTGATCTAATTGAAGAAGTTTATATGGTTTCTCCTTAAGGAATAAAATCTACTCAGCCTAATCAAGTTTGTTGGTCAATGAAGTCTATATATGGCTTAAAACAAGCCAGTAGACAATGCTTCTCTAAACTCACTCAGTTTCTTAAAAGCAGGGTTGTGTTCAATCAAAATCTAATAACTCTTTATTTATTAAGAAAATTGGCTTTTCTACATTACTTCTATATGTTGATGATATCATTTTAACAAGAAATTATATGTCTAATATTAAGGTTGTCAAAGATTCTTTAAATCAAGCTTTTAGAATTAAGGACCTTAGACAGTTGCAGTATTTCTTAGGTCTTGAGATATCTAGATCACAGAACGGCATACCTGTTTGTCAAAGAAAATATTATCTTGATATTCTTTCAAATACAAGGATGATGGGTGCAAAGCCATCTTCTACACCCATTAAAAGGGATACCAAAATTCTATTGAATAAGATAATCATGATAATGATTTACAAGGTTATAGGAGGATGGTGGGACATCTCCTCTTCTTAACAAACTGGGTATATATTTTTTTGTTAAATTCCCTAGTTAGTTCTTGTAGTTACCAACCAAGCTACATAAACAAGTTGTTCGTAGAGTTTTATGGCATTTCAAAGGTTCTCCATCATAAGGTATTTTCTTCCCAATTATAATACTAATATTAAAATTAAAGCATTTAGTGATTATGATTGGGCTTCAAGTCTTAATACTCGACGATCCATCATTGTGTTCTATATTTTGGTCACTAATTTCAGTCACTATTTAACAAGTTTTTATTAGTGCTTGTGTAGAACAAAGAAACAAAGCATTGTCTTACATTCATCTTTTAAGGCTGAGTATAGGTATTTTGCTGCCATCACATGTGATCTTCAATGGATAAATTAACTTCTTGAACACTTTGGCATCACACATATCTCACCTGCAAGTTTATAATGTGATAGTCAAGTTGTCAGGCACAAAAGGCATTAACATTGATTGTCATGTGGTTCGTGAGAAATTGAAAAACAATCTTCTTCACCTTCTTCTAATACATTCTTTTGACCATGCAACTAATGCTTTTACAAAGCCTTTGGATTGAAGTACTTTCAATAGGCACGTCTCCAAGCTTGGAATTCTGAACATATACCTTTTAGCTTGAGGGAGTGTGTTATGTTATGGGCTTTTTAGTTTTGATTGTTTTTTATTTTTAGGATTTTTTGTTTAAACCCAATTCCATTTCTTTTCTTTTGTTTTTGTACATATATGTGTAATTTCCATATTTTAGAATAGGTTAGTCCAATACACTTTTTCCTTTATGTGCTTCTCTGTTTTGTCATGTCTTTCATAAATCTTTTTTCTCGTCCTCTATTACCTATAGTATAAAATCGTATTATGAATAGAAAATATTCAAGAAGAAAGTATAAAAATAAAAATTAAAGTAAAATTTAAATCAAGGAAATATTAACTAAAAAAATACAATAACTATAAAGGAAGAATAATAAAAGAAGATAACAAAGGAACTTAAAGAAAATATTATAAGTATGTGATTTTTTAGTTTAGTAAATTTTTGTTTAGTTATATGAAATAAACATTTTTTGGTTTAGTATTTTTAGAATTTAGAACATTGTTTGGTTCGTGGAAAAATCCTAATAGGTTACGTCATAGCTAATTAGATAAGGCTAAGACATTCTTGGACACAACTTATCCTAACCTAGGCTAGGAAACAAATAAATCTTGTATGACTTGAGTTCCAAAACTTGAAATACATAGATCTTTATATAGGTTTCCTCACTTCATGAAACCTCATTCTTTTGAAATCAAACAAAATTTTAAGAGTGTTTATCTCCATATAAGCTCTTTCAAGAGAGGTACCAACCTCTCTCTAGAATTATATCTTGAATGTTTTGCATTCAAAAGCTATTTTTCTTTGTACTTATTCTTGTTATGGTCAAGAGTCATGAAAACTAAAGAATATGAGTTTTGTACTCATTGATGTTATTTGATTTATGATATTCCATTATTTGTAGTTCCTTGTGTGTTTCCTTTGCACAAATTGTTTTCCTTGTTTTATTATTTTTTTAGTTCAATTCCAATTGTTTTATGTTATATGATTGAGATTTTGTTTGAGAACCAAGAATGAGTTTCATACCTATATATATGATTTGATCTAGAAGTTCTCGTGGTTCAAGGTTCCTTTTTTTTTATTCTAGGTGTTATTCATTAAGTAATATCCTTTAATCTTTAATCGTTATGGTTTACTTTGTTGTATAATTCCTTGGTTTAAATTAGGTTTTGATCCATTCATGTATTAATGTATTTTTGCTTGATTTCTATAATCTAATTAGTTGAATCATTTACTTAATTCATTCTAAGACAAGCTATAGAGAGAGATCCCTTTTTAAAGGTTGAAATTTGCTTGTGTTCCTAATTTGATATATACAATATTTCTATAGTCATTACCTAGACTACTTCACATTAAAATATCATTGATGGATACACTCAATTCCTTGGTTCAAATATGGGTTTTGATTCATTTTTGTATTCGTATATTTTTACTTTATTTTTATAATCTAATTGGTTGAATCCTTTACCTAGATCATTCTAAAACAACATATGGAGAGAGATCTTTTTCCAATGGTTGAAATTCATTTGTGTTTCTAGTAGGGTAGATCTAATATTTCTAAAAATCATTACCTATGCTACATCACATTAAAAGACCATTAGTGGATAAGCTCAATAAATATATTTGGTCTTTCCTTAATTGTGCTAGGTCATGTTGTTGGAGAAATTACCCAAGGGTTTCCAATTCAAAACCTTCATAAATTAACTCAAACACTTTCATAAAATCCCTTCAAAACGCTTTGACAAAGTGACTTAAACACTCTTACTAAAGCCTTTGTCATCAACATGATCCTCTCTAGTGTAATCGTATCTTGTAAAATGATCATCATCTTAGTTTTGGAGAGATACCTCTTCATGAGATACCTCTTCATCAACCTAAAGCTTAACATAACTTATGTCCTCATTGCCTAGCCTATACTCAAATGGAAAATAACATAGATAAGGCATTATGGGATGTCTATTGTAGGTTGTGGTCTCGAATTTCAAAGAAATATATCAATTTGATACAACCTGTACCTTGAAATATAAACATATCATAATAATAAAATATAAAGTAATATAATAATCACAATAATCATTACAAGGTCCGCAGGCTAAACAAAATTACATAAAGATACTACATTGAAAAGTATCATGCTCGCGAAGAACAATGATAAATATATGTCTAACTAAGTCATTATATGTGAAGACAAACACCTATCCTTATTAGTTATAGTGTTGTAAAATTGTATTTTTCCCTAAACAATTAGAAATGTAATATCAAAAATTTATATTTATACAAAGGTTTTGAATCAAGAATTAGCAAAACAATTATCCAATTGAATTATTTATCTAAGTAACGAATGGACATACTGTTTTGTCACATTGTTAAGACATAAACGAGTTTTATAATAAGACACATGTTTTAATCTATGTCATGTCCAAGACACTCATGTTTTGATTACAACAAATTATAACACGATTTGGTGTATTTAACTACTTGTTTTCATATGGAAAATTGATATTAGACACAATCTAATCTTAACATAAGACACATGATTATAAACTCATCATAATGACTTTGAACACTAAAGAAAAATTCAAGACACACATCTAGTTCAAACAAAGTCCTCAAACAATATGCTACAAAAACTCAATCACACTTCCTTAGTCTAAGACTTAATATGGTCAAAGTTCTAAAGGCACGTCTTCATCAAATGAACACTTATGAATTGTAAGACGGAGAAATTTACATGTTATCTATTTGAATACCCAAAAGTCTCACATCAGAAAGAATTTACTTTGGTGCTTACTTTTTTTGTAGAGAAATATTCTTTGAAGAAATATTCTTTCAATCTAGATGATATCTTTCCTTATCTTGTATTATTTTTGTTGTTGTTTTACACCTATGTGGTGTATTTCTAGGTATTTGATTTTAAACATCTTATTATTCTTTTTGAATGGTGTTTTAAGAAGTGTGGTATGTTTTCTCGAATTAATTACCTAAGAGCTTTTGTAATTGAATAATTCAAGAAAATAGTGGAAAAATTCAACTTAAGTTACTTGGATTAAATTGAACATAGAATCAAATTAATATAAAAGTTTGTGTACCTCTGTTTTTGTCTTGATCATATTATCTTGAATTTTCTAATTTATTATACTTATTGTCATTGTTTATCTTACCATCTTGAACAAAGTTTTAAGAAGAAAAATCTTAAAAACAAGAAATATTTTCTTAAACCAATTCACCCCTAGTTGTGATTTTAGCATTATTTTTATTTAAAATATTATGATTTTTCTTTCCATATATCCATTAATATTGGTGGATCTTTACTTCGTCTAATGAGTATGTGACTCATATTGTACGGTCATTAAAGCTAGCGGACCTATCATTTCTTGCATAAGGACAATAAGATGAAGTTGTAAATCATGATACTAATATGGTAAGAGGTAATGGCATTGAAAGATGTGAATCAAAATCAATATAATACCAAATGTTTTTTTACTTTTATTTGTTATTTTAATGTTTTCAATAAATTTAAATTTTAAGCACTATTATATTAAAAAAATAAAAGAAACAAGTTATCACGGAAGCAATAAACATCATATATACCTTTCGTAATTTGGTTATAATAGGCATAACTTTCTAACAGTGATTAGTAAATATTAATGAATAGTCCATAAATAAAACATAGTCAAGTGAGTTCAAGTATTAAGTGTTTACATTGTTTATAAAGTAAATTATTTTGCTTCAATTTCATAGTTTTTAGATTTCAGCTTAAAAGTAACTTTCTAATTAACTACATTTAAAATTTAGTATCATGTGTTTATTTTTCACAAAATAAACTAATATAAAGTGAAGTATTTAAATTTTTATTGGATTAATGAAATTTTAGTTATTAAAATAAATAATTATATTAAAAAATGGTTGGATTAATTTTTATACCTTAAAGTTAGTGAGATTTGATTATTTTATGTATGATGATCATGTATGATTTGTTGTATAAATTGAGAAACTTTATTATACCCCATATTAGATACTTAAAGTACTGTTTTTAATTAGGAGAATAAAATGTAATAGAGATCTATATGATAGAGTCACAATGTTAGAAACAATGAATAGGGAGAATAAAATCTAATAAAATTATGAATGATTTTGACCATTAAATCTGGGTCTTTCAAAAATTTTCGGTTATATATCTAAGTTTTTCTATTAATGAGATTTTTAATAGAAGTTCACATCAATTGTTAAATGAAATGTACACGTTTTTCACTCTTACATGACTTTTAAATGTAAGACACAATGAAATGAGACTTAAATGTATGGAAATGAATATTTGAATAATTCATCATTTCACGATGAAGTCCTCGTGTTAATTTTGAAAGTTTAAAAAATTATATATGTAAACTCGAAGTCTTTATCACTTTGTGTTTTCCCCGATATCATACAAACCATTGTGCTTTCAACTTGCTTAACATTTATATATACTACATATTAAATTAAACCCAACAATGAAAGTTTCCTAAACTTAGAATTTTGAGCAACAATAAGTCTTTACAATAAGGCATAATTAAATATTTTAATTTTATTTTGTGATGCTATTTTGAACAGAAATTATAGAGACGAACTTTATTAGTCAAAAGTTTATTACAAAATAATTTCATGAAACATTCATATAAAAAATTTAACATATTCTTCATTAAAGTTTAATTAATTTCCCTCAAACAAAACAAGTCCATCACAAATATTATTTTTCGCTTAAAGCGCTTGTGTATTATTTTAAAGCAAGTGTTCTCCAAATGACATAATTTTGCTAACATTTGTTTTTGTTCAAAGTGCATAAATAGTCTCTTAACATATAAGTTTGCTTTGATGGTTAATTTCCTACAGATAACTATTTGAATTAAACGTTAAATATTTTAAATTATTTTTTATGATGTGATTTATGATAGAGAGTTAACAATAGATGTTTCTTCATCACTAAAAAATGTGATAGACAGAAGTTTCAAAGAGAAAAAATTGTCACGAAATTCATCACTATAATTTGGAGGAGTATCTACGAGCATATAAAATGGTTTCATCATGGATTAGTTTCCGCCACTAAGTACAATTCTTTTTATCAATCACGAATAAAGGGTTAACATATCATTTCCAAGTGAACCACAAAAGTTTCAAGTCACACACAAAACAATAAACACTAGTATGAAAACAGTTACTTTAGCATTTTTTAAATTAGTTTTAGAATTGATTTGGGGGAGGACGTTACGTTTTACACTCATTATTAACCTATTTAAAAAAGTTAAAGTGATTTATTTATAACTAATCTTAAAAAAATACTTTTATAAACCAATTTTAGTTATATCCATAACGTTTATATTAAGTTCTATAGTGGGAAAGGAAGAAATTTTAAAGAAATAAGGAGTATTTGACCTAGAAAATGACATTTAAATACCTGTTTCAACAATGACTAACAATGACACCCTTCAACTTATAGAGATGTCGACAGTGACTAACAGTGATGGCAACATGCTTCACACAACCAGAATAATGATGGAAATGACAGAAAATTAAAAAAATAAAATGCAAAAGAGAAGGAAAAGACAAATAATTAAAGAGTAAAAAATGACACATTTTTATTTTATACTTTTAATTACATCCAATCCTAACTCATCGTTATTAAGTGTGTAACTGTATTTATTGTATACTTAAATGAAGTGTGTCAACTTATGCTAACATTGATAGTTATTTAACATTCTCCTATAAAAAAGTGCATGAAGAACCCCACAAAACTATGAAAAATTCTGATAATATTAATAACTTATTATAGTTAGAATGTGTCAAAACTAAAAAATAAAAATAAAAAAGACTCAGATTCTTGAATCCACAGTGAAATTTGAACACAAGTTTTTATAGAGCTAAACCCTCCAAATGGTCTTCTCAAAGGCTGCACCACTTGCATGCATGCATTTTTTCTTTAAGAAAAAGAAAGATTTACCCAAACAATTATTATTCATTTCTTATCATGAGATTATGACCCTTATGTCTTGGAGGGGATAGTCAAGCTTCTGAAGGAGGCCAAAGAGTTAATGATATATATATTGTCTACCATAGGTAAAACTTTTTCTATCATATAATATTTTGAAAAATTTATGGAGAACAAGGGAAGGCACATCGCTTTCTAGTGTAAAGTTTACTAGCTGCTCAAGAGCAACGGCAGTCAAATAATTTGAGACCTATTAAAGGACCTTTGAAAAGCTACTAGGGTTTGGTAAGAAAATTACTTTCAACCATCCTATAAAGACCTTCTCCTATCATACAGGATGGTCCATACCTTCATCAATTTTTAATCTAAATGGTTTACCTAAGTTCACTCCTACTACCCTCTTTCACTCTTTATAAAAAAGTTCTTTTCATTTTTATTTTTATACACTTTAAAAACCTGACATTGCTTTAAGAGTTAATCTTAAAAATTATTTTATTAAAAATTTAAGTATAAATTTGAGCTTATTTTACATAAATATGAGAAAGTTGAACATTATATCATAAAAGAAAACTCATAATATTTTAAGATTTTAAATTTGGTATGATGTCTTAATATCTTGAATAGTTTTACTTATAGACTTACTTATTTTTTTTATTGGATAAGAAGAAATAATATAAATAGAAAGCGTATGATATTTCAACTCATATATATAAACAAAACAAAAATCAAAACTTATTTATATATATTTTTCTCCCTTAATCAATTTAGATATCTCTTAAAAATTAAAAGATGAAAAAAGATATAAAGTTTTGAAAGATTGACTTGTTATTTATTTATAATAAAAAGATCTAATATATCAACATGTATAATCGAAACGCTGTGTTCAATAGCGGCTCAAGGTTTTAAGAGGCCTAAAGCGAATAAAAAAAATGAGGTCTTTTTTAAATTAATAAAATAATTAAAATTATAATATTTTTATCTAAAATTTATTTTTTGAGTTTTTTGTGATGCAAAATTACCTATTAAATTATCATAATTAATTTCATTTAAAAATCTTTTTCAATAGACAATAAAGCTAATTTGTTTAATCTTTGTCTTCACCTATATTTATATTATTATGTTTTTCATTCAAAGAAGACTCACCTGTATTTTCTAATTCATTTTTTTGTTTATTTTTATAAATTTATATTGTTATGTTTTTCATTCAAAGAAGACTCACCTGTATCTTCTAATTCTTTTTGTTTATTTTTATAAATTTATCTATGACTCCTTTTTGTGTTCAACAAAAAGTTCAACTCTTTTTTTTTTAAGTTTTGAATATTTAATTCAAATTTTCTAGTTGCTATATTTATATATTTTTATATAAAATAAGTCTAAGTTAAAAAGATAAAACCTGATTGTCAAGATAATAAACTTGATCATCAAGTCTCCTATTATCATATTATCTTTCCAGATCCTGTCTTTTGGTATGTTTTTAAATATAATTTGTACTTCTAAATTCTCTTCCTTGAATCTGCATAAATTATTTTAAAATTAATTAATCAATAATGAAAAATAAAAAAAATTGGATCAATTATCAATGTTATATTATCTTTACCTAATATTGATGCACTCAAAGGGAGCAAAAGTGAACACAAACTCTTCTTCAATCAATCTAATGCAGAAAGTCTCCAAGTAAAGACACGCCCATAAATGCACAGTATAGAATGATGAAATATGAAATGAAAGAAATTTGAAATTCTTTAATTTCAAATGAAGAAATAAAGAGACAAAGGAAGAAATGAGATAAATGAAGAAAGAAGGGAAGAACTGAAAGGAACAGATACAGAGGAAGAAAGGAGATAAGTGAAGAAAAAAAAAGGAGAAGTGAAAGAGTCCGACAATGACATATAAAGAGATGATGTCAATTAGTTAAAATATAGAGAAGAGATAAACTAGAAAGTTTTGATATGTAAGATTCCTTGTTCAACTTTTTTTTTCTTAAATATTATTAATTTATTATAAGAAAGTTTCAAATTAAATAATATTTATAGTATCAATATAAATTTAAAGTCATTAAATAATATTTATAGCACCAATGTAAACTCAGTTAAAATATTTAAATTTTTAATTAAAATTTTGTTAATATAATTTTAAAATTAAATATTTTTTATTTTATAATAATATATTAGTATTAAATTTTTTTGAGGCTTTGAGGGCTAAAGCGTATTAAATTTTTTTTAGGCATTGAGTGCTAAAGAGTATTAAATTGTTTTAGGCCTTTCAGGCCTTTGAGACTTAAAAATGTATTAAATTTTTTTGAGGCCTTTTAGACCTTGAGGCCTAAAGCGGTTGTTTTATCTATTGGGGCCTTGAGTCATCCCTGACTGTGTTGAATGAGAGGAAACTGCATGAATAAAATAAATTCCATAATTTAGAGCTATTCGGGTATGTAATATGCAATTTCTTTCTTATGATTAAAGTTTTAAACACTCTTTTTGACTTTTAAACCTTTATATTCTATAATGCTTTCACGTCTGCGATAGTAAAACCCATAAAGAAGGGAAATCAATGAAGAGCTTATAAGTGGTGCGTCGTCCACTCATAACTATTCTTGATGTGAAACCCAGTTTTGACTTCCAAGATATATACAAAACTCTCATATAATTTAGATTTTATAAAATTTTAAATCTAAATTTGAAAAGGGATTCGACTCAATTTTCTTAAATATATATATATATATATATATATATATATATATATATATATATATATATATATATATATATATATATATATGATTTTCTTTTTAAGTTCAAACTCCTCCATTATCTCCACATAATAGAAGTGACTTAAGACTCAATTCAAATAGATAACTCATTGTGCACTATACACGTTAATTATATTCTCTACTTACATAATAAGGACTTTCAAAGTGCTTTCAAGCACTAGCATATCTCTCCCCCATGTTCTTTGCTGAGATTGACGTTGTCATTTATCTATATTTATATATGCTACTTAATGGAAAGTAAATAGCCTTTAAACGATAACAAGAAGCCCATATGTCAGGAGAGGCTTTATGGAAATAACAAAAGGAAGAAATACTAAGCAAGAAATTAAAGAATAAAAAAATAATACAAAGCCCTCAATATCTAAATTTTTAGTTATATATCAATTAAGTGAGATTTGCAATTATGGGGTAAACATATACTTTTATAGAACATACATCTATATTATCAATGGTCGTTTCCGTATATAATAAGAAATTAATCCACTTTTTTACCAACAATAAAGAATATTAATAGATTTTAATATAGCAATTATAAATATTGTATTATAATCACATTTAATTGTATCATTACATGTCTATATAAAATTATTACATGAAAAGCATTAGTCACCTTGTTATAGTAAATAGTTTTTTTTTATATTTAGATACTTTTTTAATATAGTTTTTTTTAAGTTTTTAATTCGGTTACAATTTTATTTAGAAGGAATCAATTGATGTATTCCATTAAATTTATGTTAACGTTATTGAGAAAGTGAAAATGTAGTACAAAAAAATTATTTTATGTTATATAGTAAATATTTAAGGTAGTATATGAATGAGGAATCCAGTGTATCAAAATTTCCTCTACAACACTTTTCGTGTATCACATCAGTGTACCTTTTTACTCATCATAACTTATTACCTTTTTCTCTAAGTGGACTTCAACTCTTTGCTTTCTTGCATCACCCCTATCCACTTCCTCCTTTCTCTTGACTCAGTTATCATGTTTTTCTTCTTTTTTTTTCTTATTTTTTTTATCAATAATACACAATATATAAATATGAGGTAAAGGAGTTATTCTAACTCATATATAAAATGAAAGTAAAATATAAAATATTATTAGAAAAATTATTGATAGTGACAAAAAATTGATTATTAAATAATTAAAATCAGTCATCGATTAAAACATTGATTGATTAAATGACCAAATGTGTCAGTCGCTATTTTTCTAATTTTTGATATATAATAACCGATTATATGACTGAAACAATGACCAATTCTGTAATTGATTTTAAAAATTAATTGGACAACTTGAGAGAAGTTATAACCATTAGACTAAACAACTCTTTTGTCATATTAAGATTATTATTATACTTATTATTATAATTACAATTATTTTTATTTTTAATATTATAATTATAAATATTATTATTGTCATTATTATTCTTATTCTTCTTATTATTATTATTACTATTATTACTTTTACTATTATTATTATTGTTATAATTATTGTTATTATTATTATATTGTTATAATTATTATTATTATTATTATTATTATTATTATTATTGTTGTTCTTATTACTATTATCAATATTATTATTATTATCATCATCTGCAATCGAATCAGTGATAGAATTTGTAACCAAATCTGTGATTGAATTTGTGACTAAATTAGTGACCAAAATCAGTGACTGAATCTGTGACCGAAATTAGTCACTACTGAATCAATGACCAAATCGGTGACCAAATCAGTGACCGAATTTGTGACTCAATTTTTCGGTCACTGATAGTGACCGAATTTTTTCTATCATTGATTCAGTCAAATTTTTTTATCACTAATTTCAGTCACTATTTAACAATTTTTTAGTAGTGAAACAATGTGTCCTTAATGACCACCTCCTCTATAAACTAGAATACAAATTCCAAACTGAGATTGATATTTCAACCTAACAGTAGGTTACTAAATACAAGTAACTAATAAGGAGTTCCCAACAACCAGAAAGTATAGACAGAAAACACTCGTGTTATGTATAGTACTTAAACCTTTTCTTCCTTGTTGACTCCTTCCCCTCCACCTTCCTCCTTTAGGTTGACCTCACCTTCGTCCTTGCCTTTATGTTTTTCCTCCTTCACATCGCCTTCGCCTCTACCCCTGTCACATTGTATACCTTCGCCATTGAGGCCAATTGCCTCTTTGTCTCTACCAAACTATCCTCCTTTAACCCTCTTACCCCTTCTTGTCACCCTTCCTGGTCTCTTCCGTACCAACATCACCACCTTCTGCGTTGGTGAGATTGCTCCCTCCTTTGATAGTTGTAATTGCCTTCTCAATGTTAAGAGTGGCATCGAGGGATCCATGTAATGTTATCTCAACTTGTCCAAATTTTTCATTGTTGTGATTATCGATTTAGCGTTCCTGATTTATACATTCTCATCATCTATCACAATGGATATTTATTATGTCACATCGTAACTTTCTCAACTATGTTAACATAAATTTAATGGAATGAACCAGACTCACTTATTTTATACATAAAATTAGAACTAAATTAAGAACTTTAAAAATCATAGAACTATATTGGGAAAAATCCAAATATAAGAAAAAAATGTCTATTTAACCTTTGTTATTTATCTTTTATATATTAAAAATTTCAATTTTCACTTTTAAAACAATTATAAGTATTAATATTACAAGTGTTCCAGTGTGTCCAATAGTCTCACATCGCTTAGGAGTCAAGGTCAAGGACAATTCAAATACACAATCTCTCTTAACTTTTCAAGGAGTATTTTAAGGACAAAACCGTGACAGAGCTCCGAGCTCAAAAGTAGATAATACCTCAATTATGCTAATTGACCCTAATGATGTTATCTAAACAAACTTGAGGTCAGAACATCGGTGTCTTATGTGGGAATGGAAAAGTGGTTCCAAAGGCGAACTTTTTTCTCTTAACCCTCGACTAGGGGGCTTAGGAGTCAAGGTCAAAGACAATTTAAATACATCTTCTTCACTTAAACCTTTGAAGCATCTTTTAAGGACAAAATTGTAACAAAATTCCAAACTCCAAAATAGATAATACCTCGGATGCGATGATTGACCCTAACGATATTATTTCAATGGACTTGATGTCAAAATATTTATGTCGTCTATGGGATGGAAAGGTGATTTCAGAGACGAACCCTTGTTCCATTAGCCCTTGACTAGGGGGCTTGGTAACACACAATAATCTCACATCTTTTAAGAATCGAGGTCAGGAACAATTTAAACACATCTTCTTCCTTTATCCTTCGATATATCTTTTACAGACAAAATCGTAATAGAACTTTGAGTTCTCAAACAGACAATACCTCATACAATGATTGACCCTAACAATAACAAACTTGAGCTTGAAATAATAAATATAATTTTGTTTAAGTTCACCCACATCTACCTTATCTTTTAAATATATAATTGAACATTATCACAGAGAGAAAATAAATAACATGTTAATTTCTCATCTTTATAAGTTTTTTTTTTCTATAGGTGTCGTTTAAATATATTTAACAAAAATAATTATTTAAATCAATATTTTTATTTATTATATTTAATTAATTTTTTTAAAGACCTATTTTTCTATAATTCAAAGCCATGGAGTGTTCCTCCCCATTGGACTCTCCTTCTTCAATTAAGAGAAATTGAAATATGATTTAACAGTTTTCCGTTATAAAAGAAGAAAAAAATTGAATATAATAATATTTTATTTTTAAATAATTTATTATAGTTAAAAAATGTAAAAAAGACAATTTTTTTTGTAATTATATTAAAGAATTGACAATATCTGTTTATGAAAAACAAATAATAAACATATAAGTAATATTTTTCGTGTTACATATATGTCAGTATTTTACAATATATTTAATGGATTGAAATAAAAAAAAAACTATAACTATTATATGAAGACCGGTTAATTTTTTATTATTGTATTAAAAACAAAAAAAAAATACCATACATATGAAAAAGTATAATTACCATTATACTACATTATTAACGCGTTCCCGTAACAAAAACTTCGTGGGATTGAAAGATGGTAATGGGTATTAATCCACAAATTTTCGAAGTTGTATTGGAATTTAACTTTTTAATATTTTAGAATATTGCATTATATAACATATAAGTATAATAATGCACATTGCGGTTCAAGAAACCTTTAGCTAAGTTGACCCAATTTAAGCTTGAAATTTATTATCCTAGATCAATGTTTTGTGGGTAGCTGTTCATATTTGTGAACCCTTTCACTTCTTTTTTAAAAAATTAATATCTTATATAAATGAATGGAATATTAGTAAAATAAGGTGCTATTGAAAAACTTTTTATTTGACTGTATTTTTTAAATATATATATAATGTGGGGAATTATCGGGAGAGGCGCCACTCCAAGGCTATAACAAAAATTATTTCTGCATTGTTCTTGATGATTGCTTGTTTTTTAGGAGATTTTGGTTGTGCCGATGATGTTTGTGTAAAGAGTGGTTTGTGATTTTTTGGCGTTCCTTTCGGTATTCTTAACTGTTTTTCTTAGCAAGATGTGTACAAATTTTACAAGTTCTCAAATTTTGTGGGTCGGTTAGAAGATAAGAAAACTTCTCCACTAGTCAAGTCTACTTCACGAAAAAGAAACGTTTTATCACAAGCTTTAAACATTGTATACAATATATTTTTTTTCTCAACTTTTGTCTTCATGTATATATTAAGGGTGTATATATTAAGAGTGACTTGGAGTCCAAATTCCTTAAAAGTCTATTTAGTAATGCTGGAAGATTGCAAAAATCATTTGCGTGGTAAGATTTAGTTAAATGAAAGAGACAAACATCTCACACATATGGACCTTTAAGAAGTTAAATACGATATAAAGGTCATTAAGATCGTGGAAAGCGATTTTTTTGGGTAAGGATTTTTGTGAATATGAATTTTCTTCTCTATTGAAAATATGAGGCACATCGTGGCTATTGGAACCTGGAGTTCGTCTCCCAATCTTCTTTGCACGTTTACATGGACCAATGATTTTGTTTTTGCCTCCATGAAACTGATAAGGCACAGTGTTGGGTTCATGTGCATTGTTTACCTATCGAATATTGGAAACCAAAAACAATTTTCTCAATTGCAAGAGGAATTGGGACTCCTTGCGCTGGATGATTGCACTGTGATAAAATGAGAGGTTGTTTTACTTGGGTTTTGTGAATGTTTATCTTCTCTCTACCTTACCTCAACAACTTTTTATAAAGTGTCCTGATTTTACTTTTATAGCAAATATTGAATATGAAAGACTTCATCCTTTATGTTTTTCTTTTTTTCAAAACTATAGGTCATGTGCTTTCTTGCAAGAATAAGTATATGAGGCATAATAGAATTTTAAAAACCATGCAAAGGTTTGTGTCAAAAGTCTTAGTAAATAATTGTGAAAGTGTTGTGTCTTCATAACATAAAATTGTTTCTCAGTCTCTTTCTAAGAGAGATGTTGATGTTGTTGTTACGGTTATAGATGTGCATCATACTTTGGGTTGTCATATTGATGATATCCTTGAAGGCATGCCAAATCTTGTTAACGTTTCTTCATTTTCTGAGTAGAATAAGCAAACTTCTTCTTATGGTGATCTTATTTCTCGTGTGTTTAGCTATTTCCAATTCTTTTGTCTTTTTACCTGTTATGGATGATGTTATTCCTCAGAAAAAAAAAATTATGTTATACATAATGCTTTAGAATAGTCATAGACAATACATGTGCAATCCGTTCAAAGCAAAGAACTTGTTCTTCTTGATGGAAATCTTTTGTAGGATAATGAAATAATTTCGAAACGAGAAATATATGGATGGAAAATCTCTACTAATTGATAGTGTTGCTCCTATAATCAATCACTAGGAGCGGAGTTTGGTTTCTAAGAAGTAGGCAGATATGTTGGAGGATGAGGTCTTTAACTTAGACTCTGATATACATGATGATCTAGTCTAATCACCTCGTAGGCTGGTTGACCACCTAAAATTGGTTTTATAATTGTTGGAGAAACCACTTAAATAACTTCTCATTCTTCTGTTGGATTTAAGTTTAATGCCACCATAATTGTTGATTTCGACATTTCTCATTCATTAACTCATACGGTATAGGGATTTCCTTTTAGCTCTTCTAGTTTGTACTCTACTGCTACATATTCATGTCTTATGGAGATAATCGGATGCTAGAGGGGTGAAGCTTCTCATGCTCTTTCTAAGTTTGACGAGGAATGTAAATTAGTTTCTAAGTGTTGGGAAGATCAAGTAAAGTAAGAGTCTCCTAGTAATTTAGATGAGTTGGAAGGGTGTGTCCAGATTTTTAGGAAGTCGGGAGACAGAGAAAAGATATTTTCAAAATTACTAGAGTGAGTACTATACAAAGAAAAAGAAATGATTGTAGAATTTGTGGATATTAGTTCTGATTGTGTTTTATTTATTGTTTTATATTTTACCATAAAGAATAAAGATTTTCTAACTTTTTTACGAGTTTCCCTTAGTTTGGTTTTTTTTTTTTTTTTTCATATCAAGGGTCGGTTTGATATTTTACTTCCTTTTTTTTTTTTTTTTTTTGTTTTGATTTTTTTTTTTTTTTTTTTTTTTTTTTTTTTTTTTTTAATTTTTTTTTATATTTTTTTTTT